>ENA-OROP01001622-OROP01001622.1-human-gut-metagenome-genome-assembly--contig:-NODE-1622-length-19547-cov-3.856095_pt1 | contig 19547 bp, 26 predicted proteins | sample MGYA00242132_ERZ509056 | MGnify/ENA primary metagenome ERZ509056 (study PRJEB26280, sample SAMEA2338768) | human gut metagenome | biome: human gut; feature: human-associated habitat; material: faeces...
TCGACTATGACAAGGTAATGAAAAAAGTTCCGTATGGTAAAGTAATTACTATCGGGGAAATACGAAAATACTTTGCAAAATTGAGTGGTGCTGATTTTACAGAACCAATTACAGCGGGAATTTTTGTTTCCATTGTTGCATGGGCGAGTTATCAGCGTTCCAAAGATGAAACGCCTTATTGGAGAACATTGAAAGCAAATGGGGAACTAAATGCTAAATATCCCAATGGTATTGAAGCACAAAAAGAGAAATTAGAAGCAGAGGGACACACTATTATTCAAAGAGGTCGTAAAAATATACGATACTATGTAAAGGACTATGAAAATTCTCTCTTTGATTTGAAATAGATAAATATTATATTTGTCGCTGACACACATATCTAAAATTGAATACTTAAATTTACATAGCCGAGAGGTTTATCAAACGATAATCCCCTCGGCTTATTTTATTTTCAAGGAGGTGCAAAAGTGAATTATCAGGAGTACAAGCAATCCCTGAACCAAAGGCTGACCGACAAGGTACAGCGTGAGCTTTCGGCTTTTCGGGAAGAAATGTTAGGAAAACCGCCGCAGGAAATCTACGATGCAGCATATCAGATCGCATTGAAGAATGATATTGCCGAGTGTTTTTCGGAAACAGATTATTCCCCACAGGCGGCGAAAGCTCTCTTAAAATCGCCCAATCTGTTACAGGAGGTTTATGATGAGTGGTTAGAAACCGATTATACCCATATGGAAGATTTACGCCAGACCATCACAGAATTTAAAGACTATATGGTTAAGACAGAAAAAATATTGTCTTGGGGAGAGAGGTAATAAAGAAATGAGAAGTAACAAGCCTTATGTTCCTCTTGATCCTGCACTCATCGAGCAGGCAAGACAGATTGACCTTTTAACTTATCTTAGGGACTGCGAGCCGAGCAATCTTGTAAAAGTGAAAGGCACAACAAATGTGTATTGTACCGCCGAACACGATAGCCTAAAGATTTCCAATGGCAAGTGGTATTGGTGGTCGAGGGGCTTTGGCGGCGTATCTGCCCTTGATTATCTGATGAAAGTCAGAGGTTTTGGCTTTGTGGAGAGCATTGAAATTTTGACAGGCAGGGAGTTTTCGTATGTGCCGCCGCCCTCTGTTTCAAAGGAACAAAAAGAAAAAGTGCTGCTTTTACCTGACAGATATTCCAACAATGAGCAGGTCATTCACTATCTGTTTGGGCGTGGAATTGACTTGCAGATCATTCAGGAGTGCATTGATGAGGGTATCCTGTTTGAAAGTGCAGGACGATACCACAATGCTGTTTTTGTCGGTAAGGATGAAAAAGGCGTACCCAGATACGCCGCCTACCGAGGTCTTGGCGGGAACTTCCGTCTGGATGCTTCGGGAAGTGACAAGCGGTATTCGTTCCGACTTCTGGCAGATAAGCCTGCAATTTCGGTGCATTTGTTTGAAGCCGCCATTGATTTACTGTCCTATGCCACTTATCTGAAATGTGAGGGAAAGGACTACAAAGGAGAAAATCTACTCTCTTTGTCGGGGGTATATCAGCCAAAAAAAGAGCTGAAAGACAGCACCATCCCCATTGCCCTATCCACATTTTTGAAAGCAAACCCGCAAATTAAAACGCTCTATCTGCATTTAGACAATGACAATACAGGCAGACGGTGTACCGCCGCCTTAAAAGTATTGCTGCAAAAAGACTATGAGATCGTTGACGCACCGCCGCCTGTCGGTAAGGATGTCAACGATTTTTTGTTGTCCTATCTGGGTATCGGACAGCAGAAAAACCATCGTGAAAGGGGGGATGCCCGTTGATTGTCGGATGATGATTTCCAGAAAGATACTAAAAACAACATCAAATTTAAGAACGAAAGCGAGGACTTATCCAATGAAAAAATATGCAGTTACTCTTACAGGACACTATGAAAAGACCATTTCTGTTTATGCAGATACTCCCGAACAGGCGGCGGAGAAAGTCAAAATCATTCTCTTTGACACCGACCTTATTTCTTTTTCCGAGGAAGATTTTGTCTGCGGAGAAGCCAAGATTGAGGACGCAAATAAGGAAGATGGAAAGGAAAAAGATATGCCCGATGAAGCTGAGGACGAGTGTATGAACCACGAGGATTGTTCGGGATGTCCGTATCTTTGCCCTGTGTGTGGAGAATGTCTGTGTGAGTACGAGGACTAAGACAGGTCTTACCAAGCACTGAATTTGATTATCCATCTTACGACGGATACCAAATTCGCTTGTTAGGGGCTGCCCCCTAATACCCCCAATATCAAAGAAAGGAGTTTTTAAGAATGAGTGAGTGTATCTCTTTTATCATCGGCACAATGGTCGGCAGTCTGACAGGTGTTGTGCTGATGTGCTGTTTGCAGATAGGAAGGCTTTCCGACAGAAAGGGTGTGACCGATGCGTAAACGAAATGTACAGATACTCTTTCGGCTGACGGAGGAGGAAGCCGATGAACTTAATGAGCTTGTGAGAAAGTCGGGGCGTTCCAAAGAAGCGTTTTTAAGGGCGATGGTGAAAGGCTACCGTTTGTGTGAAAAGCCTGCCCCAGAGTTTTACCAGATGATGCGTGAGCTGTCTGCCATTGGCAACCGTATCAATCAGCTTGCGGCAAAAGCCAATGCCCTGAACTTTGTGGACGCACCGATGCTTACGGAAGAAGCAGTTAAGTGGCGGCAGTTCCAGATGGATATTCGCAAGAAGTATCTGCTTCCGAAAAAGGGATCGGGGTAATGGCTGTCTGTGAGATATGGGATGTAAAAGGCAGGCTTGACCACCCTATCGACTACGCCAAAAACCCAGAAAAGACCGTCAATCCCAAATACACGGAAGCAGACTTGCAGGCATTAGGTGATGTGATGAAATACGCTACCAACGGAGAAAAAACGGAGAAGCAGTTTTTTGTCACAGGTGTCAACTGTGACCCCGCCACCGCAAGGGATGAAATGATGATAACGAAAGGGCAATGGCAGGATGAGAGTGAGATTGTCTGCTATCACGGCTACCAGAGCTTCAAGCAGGGCGAGGTCACGCCAGAGCAGGCTCACGAGGTCGGGGTGAAACTTGCCGAGCGTATGTGGGGCGACCGATTTCAAGTGATTGTCGCTACCCATCTAAATACCGACTGCCTGCATAACCATTTTGTGTTAAATTCCGTATCCTTTGCGGACGGGAAGCATTACCACGACAATAAGAAAAACCTGCGTCTGCTCCGCAAGCGGTCGGATGAGCTGTGTCGTGAGTATGCCCTGTCCGTGATTGAACAGCCAAGCGGCAGGAAGAAGCCTTACGCTCTTTATCAGGCGGAGAAGCAGGGACTTCCTACCAGAGATACGGTGGCAAGGCAGGCAGTGGACGAAGCCATCAGCAAGTCGTTTACGCTGAAAGACTTTGACCGTGAGCTGTTAAAGATGGGCTACCGCATTAACTTTGACCCAAACCGTAAGTATTGGACAATCATCGGGAAAGGATGGCAAAGACCCAAACGGCTTTACAAGCTGGGTGAAGATTATACTAATGACCGCATTGTGGAGCGTATTAAGGAAAATTCTTATGCCGTCAGATTTTCACAGTTTGTCAAGTCCACAAAAGAAGTTAAGGTTTTCCGTGTCCGAGGGACAATGAAAAATGCCCGAAAGATAGGCGGACTGCGGGGGCTGTATCTTCATTACTGCTATAAGCTCGGCATTCTGCCAAAAGGCAGAAAACAAGATTATGCGAAACTCCATTATCTTTTGAAGGACGACCTTATGAAGATGGAAATGATCGCAAAGGAAACAAGGCTGCTTTGCCGCTGTCATATTGACACCGCAGAGCAGCTTTTGTCATATCAGGCTTCTCTGACAACAGAGATGGCAGAGCTGACCGCAAAGCGTAAGGGGCTTTATTCCCTCTCCCGCAAAGCAAGCGGCGAAGAAAAAGAGGCGGTCAAGGCTCAGATTTCCGAGATTACAGGGCGGCTTAACACGATACGAAAGGAGGTCAGACTGTGTGAGGGCATCGAAGTCCGAAGCGGTGTCCTAAAAGAAAAGTTGCAGACCATTCGGACAGAAGAACAGGAAACCAAACGAAAGGAGCTGATGAAGAATGAACACAGGCGGCGAAGCGGCAGAACAGATCGTCCGAATGAGCTTGGAGGGCTTTGAGGTCGCTGCCAAAATCACAGGGGCAGGTGCGAAGAATATCGCCATTCTGCTCTATACCATTCTCAAGGAAGAAAAGAAAACGAAAGGAAAGTCAAGGCTTACCAATATGCTCCGTTCTGGCAAGGAACTGAAAGTCTTTACGGTCAGGCGTGGCGACCTGAAAAAATTTACGCAGGAAGCCAAACGGTACGGAGTTCTTTACTGTGTATTGGCTGACCGAAAAAATAAAGACCCGAATGCGGTTGTGGATGTGATCGCCAGAGCAGAGGACGCATCGAAGATCAGCCGAATTGTGGAACGCTTCAGCTTGGCGTCTGTGGATACCGATACCATCGTACAGGAAGCGGAAAAGACAAAAGACGGTAAGTCGGCAAAGACAGGGCAGCCAGAGCCAGACATCGGGGTACAGGAAAAAGCACAGAAGGATCAATTATTAGACGCCCCGATGGGGAAGCCTGTCCAGAAAGAGGACAATGCCCCAAACCCCTCGGTGGCAAAGACAGAAAAGTCCCCTCTGTCCGAGCCTACCTTAGAGAAGCGAAGCAAGTCCGCAGAGGGGGCTACTTTGAATAAGGAGAAACCATCCGTCAAGGAAGAACTGCGGAAAATCAAAGAGAGCCGCAAGGAACAGGAAACAGAAACTTCCCCGACTCTCAATCAGGAAAAATCTTCCAATCAGGCAAAGCAGCCTGTGAAAAAGACAGAGCATAAGCAGCCTGCCAGACGGAAGAAACCGAAAAAATCGAAAGGAGCAAGATAATGAGTATTTACGATGTATTTGGCGGCAGTAAGCCGTTTAATAAGGAGGAATGGGCAGCACAGAAACAGGCACAGCGTAAGGAAGCCTATGAAAGGATTGACAACACCTGTGCCGAGATGCTTGCGGACGGCGATGCCTTTCGGCAGTATCTTGAGGTACAGGGGCGTTTTGACCGTTACTCTGTCAACAATGCGATTTTAGTATCTGCCCAGATGCCTGAAGCGACTTCTTTGAAGGATAAAAATGCTTGGAAGCAGAGCCGTGTCTATGTAAATAAGGACGCCCAGAAGGTTCTCATTCTTGAGCCGGGGAAAGAGTACACCCGTGAGGACGGGACAAAGGCAGTCGGTTACAATGCAAAAGAAGTTTATGATATTTCCGATACTTCCGCAGCAAACCGACAGCCACCGCAGGAAAAGAAAGGAATGCGTGAGCTTGTATCGGCAATGATTGATGCAAGCCCTGTTGGTTTTCAGCCGGTGGACGATCTGGAACTGCCTGCCTTTTATGACAGCGGACAGCAGACCATTTTTATCAAGACAGGGCTTAATGAGGAACAGCTCTTTGTGAGTATGGCAAAGGAAGTGTCGGCGGCAGTCTTTGATTTTAAGTATAACGAGAGCCGAGATGTGTCTGATTTTAAATCGTTCTGCGTTGCCTATATGGTCAGCTCCCGTTACGGTGTGGATACAAGGGCGTTCCGTTTTGATAAGCTCCCCAAAGAGTATGAGGGAATGGACGCACAGGCACTCAAAAGCGAACTTGGTTCTATGCGTGATGTTCTGGGAGAAATTCAAAGCGAGATGTATAAGAGCCTTGAAAAGAATAAACCTGCAAAAAGCAAAGAGCAGGAACGCTAAGGCGAGGTGCTGCTTATGAAAGAAGAACGCTACCATCTGGCATTGGACGCTTATGATAAAAATATTGTCATTCGTGCCTTAAACACCTTACAGACACAGCAGTTACAGGAGGAACGCCCCACCGACCCTGTGGATGAACTGATTATCAAGGTGTCCGAAGCTCCGAGCAGAAAGGTCAGGGTGCTGCCCTGCAAGTGCCGTGAGGAACGATAACGATACGAAAACGAGCCTGATCCTTGCCGTCTGCGGTATTCTTCCCATCGTGTGGTTTGCCCTCTTGACCGCCCCGTATGTAGATGGCGGTCTGGTGGAAATTATCGAAAACCTACCCATAGCAATGAACAACCCGTTTCACATAACGGTGTGTGAGGACAGCGTAAAAACTGTCCTTCTTTTTTTGCTTGCTTACGGGATGGGGATCGGTATTTATCTGTCCACACGGAAGAACTACCGCAGGCGTGAGGAACACGGTTCTGCAAAATGGGGCAACGCAAGTGCTATCAACAAGAAATATCAAGACAAGAACCCGTCTGCGAATAAGCTGCTGACCCAGAATGTCCGTATCGGTCTGGATGGGAAAAAGCACCGCCGAAACTTGAACATTCTTTGCTGCGGTGGTTCTGGGGCGGGAAAAACCCGCTTCTTTTGCAAGCCCAACGCTATGCAATGCAACACATCTATGGTGGTTTTAGACCCAAAGGGAGAAATCGTCCGAGATGTAGGCGGTCTGCTTGAAAAGAAAGGGTATGAGGTGCGTGTCCTTGACCTTATCAATATGCACAAGAGCCATTGTTACAATCCTTTTGTCTATCTGAAGAACGATAATGATGTGCAAAGGCTTGTGACCAATCTCTTTAAGGCAACGACCCCGAAAGGCAGCCAGTCGCAAGACCCGTTCTGGGATACGGCGGCAAGTATGCTGCTTTTGTCTTTGGTATTCTATCTCAAATACGAAGCACCAAAGGATGAGCAGAATTTCCCGATGGTTATGGAACTGCTTCGTGCAGGAGAAGTCCACGAGGATGATGACAGTTATATCAGTCCTCTTGACGAACTGTTTGACCGTCTGGAAATGGAGAACCCAGACCATATCGCTGTGAAGTATTACAAGGATTACCACTCTGGCAGTGCCAAGACCTTAAAGAGCATCCAGATCACCCTTGCCGCAAGGCTTGAGAAATTCAACCTTGAGAGTGTGGCGGCTTTAACCGCTACCGATGAGCTTGACCTGCCGTCATTAGGCGAGAAAAAGGTGGCTCTGTTTGCCCTGATCCCAGACAACGACACGAGCTTTAACTTCCTTGTGTCGATTTTATACACCCAGATTTTTCAACAGCTCTTTTATCTTGCCGACCACAAATACGGAGGAAGCCTGCCTGTGCATTGCCATTTTATTATGGATGAATTTGCAAATGTTTCGCTGCCAGACGATTTCGACAAGATTTTGAGTGTGATGAGGTCGAGAGGCGTGTCGGTCAGTATCATCCTGCAAAATCTGGCACAGCTCAAAGCCTTATTTGAAAAGCAATGGGAAAGCATTTGCGGTAATTGCGACGAATTTTTGTATCTGGGCGGCAACGAACAGAGTACCCACAAGTATGTGTCGGAGCTTTTAGGCAAGGAAACCATTGATACGAACACCTATGGGAAAAGCTCTGGTCGCAGCGGAAATTATTCCACCAATTATCAAATATCGGGGCGTGAACTTTTGACCCCAGATGAAGTGCGTATGCTTGATAACCGCTACGCACTTTTGTTTATCCGTGGGGAGCGTCCTGTGATGGACTTGAAATATGACATTTTAAAGCACCCCAATTTAAAGCTGACAACGGACGGAGGAATGCCGCCCTATCTGCACGGTGAACCGACACAGGCTGTCGCAACCCTTGTGTTTGACAGCGATATTCCAAAGAACGCTGTAACGGTGCAGGCTGTCAGCACATCTTATGAGCTTCTGTCCGAGGAGGACTTAGAGGAATTATTCAAAATTTAAGGAGGAATTACTGTATGAGATTATTTAAGAAGAATGACACCCAGAAGAACAACACAAAGCTGCCGATGACAGGCAGGGTAAAGAAAGGCTTCCGCTTTTACTGCATGGTGGTGATGGCAATGACCGTTGTGCTTGGCAGCTCCGTGACTGCCTTTGCCGCAGGCGATCCGTTGACCGTAGTCAATAACCTGTCCGACTTTATCTTCGGTCTGGTAAGGGCTGTCGGAATGATTATGCTTGGCTTTGGTATCGTGCAGATCGGTTTATCCCTGAAATCTCACGACCCCTCTCAGAGAGCAAATGGCTTTCTGACCCTTGCAGGCGGCGTTGTGATTACCTTTGCAAAAGAGATTTTGACCCTTATCACAGGTTAAGTTTGATGTAAGGAAGAAAGAAAAGACAATGCCTGCGGTGCTGTTTCCTTTGGAACTGCACCGCAGGAGGAAAGGAGGGTACAAAATAGAGAATAACCAGAAATACAATATCATTTATGCCGATCCACCGTGGCGATACCAACAGAAAAGGTTGTCGGGAGCTGCGGAACATCATTATCCCACAATGAGCGTGAAAGATATTTGCGGGCTGAAGGTAGAGGAGATTGCGGCAAAGGATTGTGTCTTGTTTCTATGGGCGACTTTTCCCCAGCTTCCTGAAGCTCTGCGTGTGATTAAGGCGTGGGGCTTTCAGTACAAAACAGTAGCCTTTGTCTGGCTGAAGCAGAATAAAAGTGGAAAAGGTTGGTTTTTCGGTCTGGGATTTTGGACAAGGGGCAATGCGGAAATCTGTCTGCTTGCTATCAAAGGGAAACCGCACCGAAATTCCAACCGTGTCCATCAGTTTCTTATCAGTCCAATCCGAGGACACAGCCAAAAGCCCGAAGAAGCAAGAGAGAAAATCGTAGAGCTTATGGGTGATTTGCCCCGTGTGGAATTATTTGCCCGTGAAAAGACAGAGGGATGGGATGCTTGGGGAAACGAGGTGGAAAGTGATATTGAAATAAGCAGTGATACAGAAAAAGAATGGAGGTGATCGATGTGTCTGATAACTGGGTAGTTCAGAATTTGGAGAACGCTCTGAACACTTGGAATGAAAAGTTAGCGGAGATATGGCAGATTATTACCCAATCCCCAGAGCAGTTCAAAGGCGGCACGATATGGGATGTGATCGTCGGTATCCACGGTGCGGTGCAGGCGATCGGACTTGCTCTTTTGGTGCTGTTTTTTGTGGTAGGCGTAATGCGTACCTGTGGCAATTTTGCAGAGGTCAAACGCCCCGAACAGGCATTGAAGTTGTTTATTCGTTTTGCCCTTGCGAAAGGTGCGGTCACTTATGGTCTGGAGCTGATGATGGCTCTTTTTAATATCGTACAAGGTTTGATTTCTACCATAATGAACGCCGCAGGTTTTGGTTCGGCAACCGATACGGTATTGCCGCAGGAAATTGTAACAGCAGTTGAGGACTGTGGTTTTTTCGAGAGTATTCCCCTTTGGGCAGTCACCTTGATCGGCGGTCTGTTTATTACGGTCTTGTCGTTCATTATGATTATGTCGGTGTACGGCAGGTTTTTCAAGCTCTACCTTTATACCGCCATTGCACCTGTGCCGTTATCTGCCTTTGCAGGAGAGCCGAGCCAGAGTGTAGGCAAGAGTTTTATCAAGAGCTATTCTGCGGTCTGCCTTGAGGGAGCGATCATTGTGCTTGCCTGTATTATCTTTTCCCTCTTTGCCGCAGCTCCGCCCGTAGTCAATCCTGATGCGGCGGCAGTTACGATGGTGTGGAGTTATGTAGGCGAGTTGATTTTTAATATGCTCATCTTAGTCGGTGCAGTTAAAATGGCAGACCGAGTAGTGCGTGAAATGATGGGATTGTAATGCAAAATTTTTCTGTGCGTATTGACTTGGTTGTATGAAATGAGTATAATATGGGTAGAATAATACTATCTAATATACGAGAAGGAGGTTTTGTTATGAATATTCGTCCATCCGCAGCAATCCGCCAGAATTACAACGAGATTGCCGATATGTGCAGAAAGACCGCAGAGCCGATTTTCCTTACCAAGAACGGCGAGGGAGATTTAGTCGTTATGGATATTGAAACTTATAACCGCAGGGAAAAAATGCTGAAGCTGCGTGAGGAACTGCTTGCAGTAGAGGAAGATAGAATGGCAGGCAGAGTTGGCTGTACGCTTGATGAACTGGACGCTTACCTTGATGATGTGATTGCAGAGGTGTAGCGTATGACAGAGAACAAGAGATACAAAGTCATTGTTTCTGACAGGGCAAAGAGAATGTTGGGAACACATATCCGTTTTATGGCACAGGTCAACAAAGAAGCAGCAGCGGCAAAAAAGAAAGAGATTATGACTGCTATGCGTTCCCTCTGCCAGATGCCGCAGCGTTTCCCATTTTTTGAAGAACCCTATATCACACCGAATAAATATCACAAGATGTTTATTGAGAAGTGGTATCTTGTCCTCTATCAAATACAAGATGACACGGTGTATGTGGAGTATATCTTAGATTGCCGTAAGGATTACAGTTGGCTCATTCGATAACAATAAAATAACTTTCAGAAATCGTCACTTACAGTTGGGTGGCGATTTTTTTATGTCTGAAAGTATCAACAAGAAAGGATGATAGAAATGAAGAAAGAAGAAAAATATTACCAGATTTATCGTATCCATTTACTGAATGGAGAAGTGATTGAAGCGTCAGAAGAATACGACCTGCCTGTTGAAAAAGGACTGGTGGGAAAATTCCAAAAGGCAGACAACAACAAAATATTTGAAATAGGAGATGCTGTTTCTGGAGTGTTTTATATTCCAAAACGCAGCATCCTTTTTATAGCAACAGGAGAGGTTAGGAAGGGATGGTGTTAATATGGAGGTCAAGATAAATAAGGAGATCCGTAACTATACGGAAAGTATGTTTTTTGGACTGTCGATGCGGCAGTTCATTTTTTCTGTCCTTGCCTGCGGCGTGGCGGTGGCTTTGTATTTTCTTCTCCGTCCCTACTTTGGCACGGAAACATTAAGCTGGATGTGTATTTTAGGAGCTTCGCCTTTTGCAGCGTTGGGTTTTATCAAGTACAACGGGATGACAGCGGAGCAGTTCGTCTGGGCGTGGATAAAATCAGAGTTTATCATGCCGAAAAAGCTGTTGTTTTCCCCAGATAATCTTTACTATGAAGCCTTAAAAGAAACGATTGACATCCACGAAAAAGAAGCTCTGGGTATCCGTATCCGCAGAAAGCAAAAGAGCAGACAGAGAAAGAAATCTCAAAAGAGCAAGGAGGTATCGTATGATTAAGACACTGAAAAATCTGTTTAAGCAGGATAAGGAAAAGTTTGTCGTACCCAAATCGGTGCAATCGGTAATCCCGATTAAGACAATCTGGGAGGACGGCGTTTTTCTTGTGGGAAAGAACAAGTATGCAAAGACATTTAAGTTTGAGGATATTAACTATGCGGTGGCAAGCCGTGAGGATAAGGAAGCGATGTTCCTTGAATATTCTGAACTTCTCAACGCCCTTGACAGCGGTGCGACTACGAAGATTACCATTAACAACAGGCGTCTTAACAAGGCAGACTTTGAGCAGACGATCTTAATCCCAATGGCAGACGATGGACTGGATAAGTACCGCAAGGAATACAACAAAATGCTGCTTGATAAGGCAACAGGTGCAAATGCCATTGTGCAGGATAAGTATGTGACGGTATCTGTCTGCAAAAAGAATATTGAAGAAGCCCGAAATTATTTTGCCCGTGTAGGTGCTGACCTGATCGGGCATTTTAACCGTCTTGGCTCAAAGTGTGTGGAGCTTGACGCAGGGGAAAAACTCCGTATTTTTCACGATTTTTACCGTACAGGAGAGGAAACAGGTTTTGCCTTTGATATGCTTTTGAGTATGCGAAAAGGTCACGATTTTAAGGACTATATTTGTCCTGATACTTTCGAGTTTGAAAAGGACTACTTCCGTATTGGCGACAGATATGGGCGTGTGATTTTTCTTCGTGAGTATGCGGCATATATCAAAGACAGTATGGTGGCAGAGCTTTGTGAGCTGAACAGAAATATGATGCTGTCCGTAGATGTTGTCCCTGTTCCTACGGACGAAGCGGTGAGAGAAGTGGAAAACAGGCTTTTAGGTGTGGAAACCAACATCACAAACTGGCAGAGAAAGCAAAACCAGAACAACAACTTTTCCGCAGTTATTCCCTACGATCTTGAACAGCAGCGAAAGGAAAGCAAAGAATTTCTGGACGATTTGACGACCCGTGACCAGAGGATGATGTTTGCTGTTTTGACAATGGTGCATACGGCAGAAACGAAAGAGCAGCTTGACAATGATACGGAAGCACTTCTTACCACCGCCAGAAAGCACCTGTGCCAGTTTGCAGTACTGAAATATCAGCAGATGGATGGATTGAATACAGCCCTGCCCTTTGGTGTCCGCAAGATTGACGCCCTGCGTACCCTTACCACAGAGAGCCTTGCAGTATTTATCCCCTTCCGTGTGCAGGAAATCTATCACGAGAACGGTGTGTATTACGGGCAGAATGTGATCAGCAAAAATATGATCATTGCAAACCGCCGCCACCTGTTAAACGGAAACTCCTTTATTTTAGGTGTATCTGGTGCAGGTAAATCGTTTACGGCGAAGGAAGAAATGACTAATATCATTCTCACAGACCCTAATGCGGATGTCATCATTATCGACCCAGAGCGAGAATATTCCCCTCTTGTAAAAGCCATGCAGGGAGAAGTCATCCACATCTCTGCCACAAGTGAAAGCCACATCAACGCTATGGATATGAACTCTGATTATGGTGACGGTGCAAACCCTGTCATTCTGAAATCAGAGTTTATTTTATCTCTGTGCGAGCAGCTTATCGGCGGCAACAGTCTTGGTGCAAAGCAGAAGTCCATCATTGACCGTTGTACGGCAAGCGTGTACCGCTATTATCAGCAGGGCAACTATATGGGAACACCGCCGACTTTGCAGGACTTCCGTGAGGAATTATTAAAGCAAAATGAGCCAGAAGCACAGGAGATTGCCCTTGCCATTGAGCTGTTTACGGATGGTTCTCTCAACACCTTTGCCAAGCATACCAATGTGGACACCAAGAGCCGCCTTATCTGTTATGACATCCTTGATTTAGGAAAGCAGTTACAGCCGATCGGTATGCTTGTAGTGCTTGACAGTATCTTAAACCGTATCACCCAGAACAGAGCAAAAGGAAGAAATACCTTTATCTTCATTGATGAGATTTACCTGCTGTTCCAACACGAATACAGTGCCAACTTCCTTTTTACCCTCTGGAAGCGTGTGCGTAAGTACGGTGCTTACTGTACGGGTATCACCCAGAATGTAGACGACCTGTTACAGAGCCATACGGCAAGGACAATGCTTGCAAACTCCGAGTTTATCATTATGCTCAATCAGGCATCCACCGACAGACTTGAGCTTGCCAAACTCCTGAATATCTCAGACCTTCAGATGAGCTATATCACAAATGTGGGGGCAGGACAGGGACTTTTAAAGGTAGGCAGCTCCCTTGTACCGTTTGTCAATCAGTTCCCAAGAAATACAGAGCTTTACAGGCTGATGACAACCAAGTTTGGAGAGGTTTAATCGGATGGGTGATGGAGAGCTTTTACAGGCACAGGTGGAAAGAAAGGGATTGTGTAATCAAATTTATCATACAGATTGTATGGAGTTGTTGGCACAAATTCCCGATAACTATGTATCACTCATTTTAACTGATCCGCCTTATGGTATCTCTTACCGAAATCATTTTGCAAGGCAGCCCCATGCTGTTTTAACTGGAGATACGGGGATCGATTATGAACGATTTGCGAGGGAAAGCTACCGCATTTTGCGTGAGAACTCCCACGCTTATTTTTTTACCCGCTTTGACTGCTATCCCTACCATTATGACTGTTTGAAACGGGCAGGCTTTACGGTAAAGAATTGTCTGATCGTGGAAAAAGGTACGATTGGAGGGATTGGCGACTTAACAGGCAGCTATGCCAATAATGCGGAGTGGATTATTTTCTGCCAGAAAGGACGGCGTACTTTTCAGCATACAACACTTCTTGAAAACAGGAAAAAAGAAGGGATGCAGTACCATGCAGGCAGGGAGCGAAGTAAAAAATATAAGACACGCTTTAATGCCTGTTGGTTTGGCGAAGAATATCCGAAAGCGACTTATAATTCTGTATGGCAGAAACAGCATCAGATCTATCATCCAACGATAAAAAATGTGGAGTGCTTATCGTGGTTGATACAGATTTCCAGTTTACAGGGCGAGTTGGTTTTTGATGGGTTTATGGGAACAGGCAGTACAGCATTAGCAGCAATACAAACTCAGAGAGCCTATCTGGGGGCGGAGATTGATAAGGCGTATTTTGAAATTGCACAAAATCGAATTAAGGAGGTAGAAAAGAGGAATGTCACAAATTATTTTTAAATCGAAAGAGCATCGTGATTTCTTTCTGGAAATGATGTCAAAGTGTAAAGTCAATGACTGTTATCACAGGGCATTTTTCTATGTAATGGGCATTGCAGGAGAAACAAGGGCAAATATCAATCAGATGTTTGATTTTAAGCAAGACTGTATTGAACCAGAAGGGATGTATGGAGGGTGGCAGACAAGCGGAACGGTCAAGGTCTGCCACCTTGCTTTTAATCTCTGGAACAACTATGTAGAGGAAGGTCGGGAAATGAGCTTTACACCAGAAGATTTATTCTGCTGTGAGTTCGCCCCGTATTTTATGGAGGGCATTAAAGTTAGATACCCAGAATATTGCAGGGAACTTCACACGCCCCAAAAGCAGAATGATCATACACGCTAAAGGAAACACCCTGCGGGTGTACCACAATGCCCAGAAAACAGGGCAGGAATGAAGAAAGGAATATCCTATGAAAGATTATCTGAAGAAATATAAGAAACAGATTTGTTTGACTGCCGCCGTGTGCCTGCTTGGTACGGCGGCTTTTTGCGGTTTTCACATCTATCATCATTATGTACAGGTGGAGGAACAGACAGAAGCCTTTGAACAGATTGCCGAAGTGGTGGAAGAAGCACCCGAAAGTGAGCCTGCTTCTGGGGATACGCCTGTCAGCGATGGCGAGGATGTTCTTGCAAAGTATAGAGAACTGTATTTGCAGAATGAGGATATGGTGGGATGGATCGCTATTGATGGAACAAAGCTCAATTATCCTGTCATGCAGACAAAGAACAATCCGAACTTTTATCTCAAGCGAAATTTTGAAAAAGAATACAGCGATCTGGGTGTACCGTATATTCAGGAAAATTGTGACATCTTAAACAGCGATAACCTGATCATTTACGGACACCACATCAAAGGCGGCAAGATGTTTGGTGCGTTGGAAAGCTATAAGTCCAAGAGCTTTTATGAAAAGCATAAGACCATTCAGTTTGATACGCTGACCGAGCAGGCAGAATATGAAATCGTGGCGGTATTTAAGACGGTGGCATATAGTGCAGAGGGTTATCGCTATTACGATTTTGTAAATGCGGAAACAGAAGAAGCTTTTGCGGAATATGTTGCCAAGTGTAAGGAACTTGCTCTTTATGATACGGGAGTAAGTGCTGAGTATGGAGATAAGCTCATTACCCTTTCGACTTGTGAATATTCTGCTCAAAATGGCAGGCTTGTGGTTGTGGCAAAAAAGGTTGTTTAATGTGACCGCAAAATCTCAAAGGATGTGCTGTATTCTTGGAAGGGAGGTTTTGTATGGCGAAGATTAAAACCAGAGATGCGGTCAAAGGAACAATCAAGACCATTGATAAGGCTGCTGTTGCTTCGGAGCGTATGAAATCTGCTTATGCCAAGACAAAGGATAAAGCAGAGCAGAGCTGCTATGCGGAGGAAAACTCTGCCACAGAATATGCCGCTGATAAGGTGTCCCACACCGCTGAGCGTGTGACTGCCGAGGGTGTCTATCAATTTGACAAGCAGGGACAGAAAGGCGTTCGCACCACGAAAGAGAACATTGTTAAGGCGAAGGATAAGGCTTTTGAGTTCAAGCAAAAAAGGATGATGAAAACAGTCCAAAGCCAAAGGGCAAATGCTGCGGGACAGAACGGCTCACAATTCCATTACGGAACGGTGAGCCGTTCTTCTGCGTCTAATACCGCTGTTCAGCGTGTGAAAGGGGCAAGACAGACACAAAAGACCATAAAGCAATCTGCCCGAAACAGTAAAAATGCAATTAAAACTGCTGCAAAAGGAACAGTCAAGACGACACAGAAATCAGTTAAGACTGCACAGGCAACCTCAAAAGCTGCCATTAAAACAACACAGACCACCGCTAAATCTGCACAGGCAGCGGCAAAGACCGCCCAGAAAGCGGCACAGGCGGCACGAGCCACGGCGAAAGCGTCCGCTGCTGCGGTCAAAACGACAGCAAAAGCTACCGTGTCAGCAGTAAAAGCGATTATAGCGGGTACAAAAGCATTGATTGCCGCCATTGTTGCAGGTGGTTGGGTTGCAGTAATTATAATTTTGATTGTTGTATTGCTTGGCTGTGCCGTGTCCCTCTTTGGCGGGGGAGGAAACAGCAATGCTTATACTCCCGTAAGTGCGGAAGTGGAAGCCTATGATCCATTGATACGCCAGTATGCCAGTCAACACGGTATTCCCGAATATGTGGAGCTTATCAAGGCAGTTATGATGCAGGAATCAGGTGGTCGTGGAAATGACCCGATGCAGGCTTCGGAATGTGGATATAACACGAGGTATCCCAACACCCCGAATGGAATTACCGATCCAGAGTATTCGATTGATGTGGGTATTCAAAATCTTGCAGACTGCTTAAATGCGGCAGAGGTGGAAAACCCCGTAGATATGGAGCATATTAAACTTGCTTTGCAGGGTTACAATTTTGGAAATGGCTATATATCTTGGGCGAAAAATAACTATGGCGGATATTCCTATGCAAATGCCGTAGAATTTTCCGCAATACAGGCAGAACGCTTGGGGTGGGACAGCTATGGCGATACCCAGTATGTCGCTCATGTGCTTCGTTACTATCCATACGGACGGACATTTACAAGTGGCGGTAATCAGGCGATTGTTGAGGTTGCTTTAACACAGCTTGGCAATGTGGGCGGTGAGCCTTACTGGTCGTGGTACGGTTTTGACAGCCGTGTGGAATGGTGTGCCTGCTTTGTATCGTGGTGTGCCGAGCAATGCGGCTATTTGGAAAGCGGAATTATACCGAAATATTCCCTTTGTTCGGATGGTGTGAATTGGTTTCGGAACAATGGACAATGGCAAGGTCGGGATTATGAGCCGACAGCAGGCAATCTCATCTTCTTTGACTGGGAGGGAGATGGTACAATCGACCACACAGGGATTGTGGAGAAAAGCGAAAATGGTACAGTTTATACCGTTGAGGGTAACTCTGGAGATGAATGTAAGCAGAGAAGTTATCCTGTCGGAAGCAGCGTAATCTACGGTTATGGTATCCCTGCATATTAAAAAGGGCAAAAGAAAACCAGAGGTTTATTCCTCTGGCTCTTTTGCCTTACATAGACTTCTGACGGTAGCTTCAATAACCGACAATTCTTTATCGTCAAGCTCATCAAGCAGGGCATCGACCTGTCTGCGTGTAGAACTTTTTACCGTTTTTTCCTCTGGGAAAAGGAACTGGTCAAGTGAGATGTGAAATCGTCGGGCAAGGAAAAATAATAGCTGAATGCTTGGAAACTGCCCATCGTTTTCAATGGACTGTACATGACGCACGGAATAGTCCAACAGCTCTGCTAAATTTTCTCTTGTCATATGTTCCGTATTGCGGGCTTTCTTAATAGCTTGACCTATTGGTGTAAAATCGAAGTCCAGATTGCACTTTCTATCGTCCATTTACTCACCACCTATCCTCTGATACTTCATATTTCTATATTTTACAGAGATGTGGCTTCTTATTAAAGAAAGTGACAGTGCTTAAAACAGGAGATAATATTTCTTGTTTCAAGAAATTAAAATGCGTAATAAGAATATGGATAATTGAATTATATGCTCGAATATGATATGCTAAGAAACAAGATACTAATGGGACGGTGAGATATATGTGTATCAATAAAAAAAGGAAAAATGATGCTTTTCTCCTTGCAAAGCCAGTAAGTTAAGCGACATTTGCAAGGAGTATTCATAGTCGCTAAGTAAATATATCTGGCTTTGCTACTTGACTTTATCAATCAAGGAGGAAGCCTACATGAAATACATTAATGCAAATGCAATTCTTCCTGATATGTTGGTCAAAGAATTGCAAAAGTATGTTCAGGCAGAATATATTTATATTCCTGCTAAAGACGAACAACATAAACCTTGGGGTGAATTGTCTGGGTATCGAAAAGAACTTGCAAAACGTAATGCTGCTATCATTATGGAATATGATAACGGTATTTCTGTGGAGGAGCTTGCTGAACGATATTTTCTTTCGGTATCTGCTATACGAAAAATTATATATCAGAGATAATTTTAGGAGAGCTGCTGAGAAAGTAGCTCTTTTTTTACACTAAACAAAGCTGTATTGTTTAGTGCATTGAATAGCATTTTAGTGATTGATAAAATTATAATGTATAACACAAGGAGGATTACAAAATGCCTATTTCAAATAAGATTTATCCAAGAACAGGAGATACACAAACAGTTTATTTAAAAAATGTGATTACAAATCCCAATATAAAAATCGGGGATTACACGATGTACAATGACTTTGTTAATGATCCAAAGGGGTTTGAACAGAATAATGTATTGTATCATTATCCAATAAATCACGATAAGTTGATTATCGGAAAATTTTGTTCTATTGCTTGTGGTGCAAAGTTTTTGTTTAATAGTGCAAATCATTCCATGTCATCACTTTCAACCTATCCATTCCCATTGTTTTTTGAAGAATGGGCACTTGACAAAAAAGATGTTATTAAATCGTGGGACAATAAAGGTGATATTACTGTTGGCAATGATGTTTGGATTGGCTATGAAGCTATTATTTTTGCAGGAGTTAAGATTGGTGATGGATCGATTATCGGCACTCGTGCTGTAGTTACTAAAGATGTTCCACCTTATACTGTAGTTGGCGGCGTCCCTGCAAAGCCGATAAAAAAACGCTTTGATGACAAAACAATCGATACATTGCTTGATATTCAATGGTGGAATTGGTCAGATGAAAAGATTGCTCTAAATCTTGATGCCATTCAATCAGGTTGTGTGGAGCGTATTGCGGAGGTTTAGTTATGTGTACAAGATTTGTTTATAATGGAAAAGACACCATTGTTGGATTTAACTTTGACATAGATCTTTCTGTTTGGACTCATAAGTTATTGAAGAAAAGAACAGATTTTATATTGGTATAAAAATGCCTGATAGTAGTTACCATTCTTTTCACGGAGTAAATAAGAACGGTAATGTCGGTACGCTTCTTTATGTAAATGGAAATGAAAAAGGAAAATACAGCAACGCTCTAAAGTGTCGTACTATTTCTGAATTAACAGAAAGTTTTATCAAAGGTGTAATTACTCTTGATGATGTATTAAATATCGTGCAAAATAACAGGATTGTATATGCTCCAGATGCTACTATGCAGGCTATGTTATCAGATAAAAAAGGGCGTGTACTAATAATAGAGCCTGGATTAGGATATAGATTGGAAAAAGCCCAATATTCGCTCATAACCAACTATTCTATATTAAGTCCAGAAATAACGAAGCCATATATTGTATCTGGTGATGACAGATTTG
>ENA-OROP01001628-OROP01001628.1-human-gut-metagenome-genome-assembly--contig:-NODE-1628-length-19493-cov-2.291131_pt1 | contig 19493 bp, 19 predicted proteins | sample MGYA00242132_ERZ509056 | MGnify/ENA primary metagenome ERZ509056 (study PRJEB26280, sample SAMEA2338768) | human gut metagenome | biome: human gut; feature: human-associated habitat; material: faeces...
CCATGGAGCCATCATATTTCAATATAGAAAGTGGTAGTATTAATGAGAACTATTCCACTAAAGATCGAACTAATAATATAGGTACTGAACATAATGAGTCTTATAGCTATACTGAGCCAGTATATATGAATGAAAAACGAATTAATTTCTCATATGTTGAAAACAAAAAATATAAAATAACCTCAGCTTTGAATAATACATTGGACCTTGTAATATTAGATGCCAATCCAGATGATGGTGCGAGTATTGTAGGATATAATAATAATACAACACAAAATGGCTATTGGCTTCCTTTTATTGCTTATGTAACCAATGGTAAAGCATATTATTATTTTGAATCGCTCATGACTGAAAATCGCTTAATGGCTATAGAAAATGGTAGCTCAACTTCAGGCGCTAAGATAATTTCTCATTATTTAACATCTGACCAAGGATATACATGGTATTTAGAAACAGCTGGTAATGGTTATTATTATATAAAAAATACTACAGGTCTTTGTTTAGCATCAGGAAGCTCAAATACAGAAAATTACGCTTCAATAATAGGCTATGAATGTTATAATTATCAAGATCAAAAATGGAAAATAGCTGCATAATTTTATAAATTTCAACGAGAATTTTCCATTATATATTAAATGTATATCGTTTGGCCAGCTATTGAAGAAGTAGAGATATAATCTATGAAAACGGTGGGAAAATCTTTTTAGATTACTCATTTAAATATGGAACTTCAGATCCAGATGAAATATTATAGGCGTGTTTACCATACGTTGATGGACTTGAAATTTGCAATGAGCCAAAAAGTGAAGAACAAGTAACATATCTTTATGAATTTGCTAAAAAACATAATTTATTAATTTCCGCCGGTAATGATTTCCACGGTAGTGAAAAACATCCAGAAGTTGGTGTTAATAATATTAATGAAACAATGGAACAGGAAATTTTATCTTGGATTAATAAAACAACCAATAAAATTGAATTATAAAACTAGGAAAAATAAATTCCTAGTTTTTTTCTAATGTTTTAACAATTTCTTCATAACTAATAGGACCTTCTCGCAAAATGGTAATATTATCATCAGTTAAATCAACAATTGTACTTGCCAATTTTCCGCCGGCAGTTCCTTCAACAACTCCATCAATTCTTCCATCTAACTGAGCTAAAACATCGTTAGTAGTAAATGAATTATCACCGCCCGATAAATTAGCACTACTAACAAGCAAAGGTCTGTCACATTTATCAATCAATTTTAATATAAAATCATCATTTGGCATTCTAATTGCGATTGTTTTTTTTCCATTTGTAATATAATCAGATACTTCATCTTTTTTAGGCAATATAATAGTAATTGCCCCTGGCATAAATGACTTAATTACTTTTAAAGCTCTATCATCAATCAATGCTATTTTTCTTATTTGCTCTAAACTAGCTACCATCGTTGGTATTGGTTTAGTTTCCGGTCTACCTTTAGCTCGTTTTAAATTTTCTAAAGCCACTAAATCATCGTAAATTACTGAAACACCATAAACCGTATCAGTAGGGAAGGCAATAACCTTGCCATTTTTTAATTCTAAAGCAATAGTATCTATTTCACTTTTATCATATATTTTCATTTATGTCACCTTCTAATACTAAATAATTTGAGCCTAAAATTTCCCTGAAACGCTTTATTTTTTTATCAATTCCACTAGAATCAACAAAATATATCTTTCCTTGACCCTTGTTTAATAAATCACTGTTTATTAACTTTCGTTTAAGTTCTTTACTAATGCCAAAAGCTCCATCAAAGAAATTAACATCACCTAAAACTTTAACAATGTTTTTTTTAATTAAAGGGTAGTGTGTACACCCTAGTACCACATTAGTTACTCCTTTATATTTTACAAGGTGTGAGCCTAAATAATTATCAATTGCTTCACTATTACCATCTTCAATTAGTTCAGCAAGGCCAGAACACGAATATAAATAAGTTTTATTGTTATTGTATTTATGATATAAATTTAAAAACTTTTCACTTTGTATAGTGCCTTTAGTTGCCATTACCAAGGTTTCTTCATTAAAGGCATAGTCATGAGCCATTTTATAAGCTGGTTCTGTAGCAATAAAAGTAATATTTGAGTATTCTTCCCTTAACTTTTTAACGCATATCGTACTAGCTGTATTACAGGCAATAATAATTATTGTTGAACCCTTTGAAATTAAGTATTCAATGACATTTTTAACAACTTTATAAATTTTCTCATTAGATAGATCACCATATGGATTATGTTTCGAATCACTATAATAAATAAAATCTTGATTAGGTGTAAGTTTTAAAATTTCTTTAAAAACAGTTGCACCACCAATTCCTGAATCAAAAATTCCTATCATTTTCTTCACCACTTTAATTATATTTTAAAAGCCCAGCTATTTACCAGGCTTAAGCATGTTACTAAAATTTGCTGATTTACGGTACATAAAGTATAATGGGGCATTTGTAATCAATTCAAAATCACCCGCGTACTCAATTGCTTTGGCATTAAAGCTAAGTTTAAATTCATTTAAACCTTTATATACATCATTAGTTTTTTGAATATTACTAATCCCGCCTAAATTAAATTTTTTAAAGCCTAATTTTGAATATCTACCCATCAACTTCCAAAGCAAAAGGTGTTTGCCATTAAATCTTTTGTATTCTTCATCATAACCGTCCATTACTAAATAAACTTCTTCTTGCCACTTAACGACTAAAGCTGAAGAGAGAATAATTCCCTCTGGGAAATCTCTTAAATAATTAGTAGCTAAAACAAGCTGCTTTTTATATTTTTCAAATTCTTTATCAACAGCAATTTTACGATTCATAATCTTGTCATCGTTTCCATGACTATTAATTAATTCCTTGTTTAATTCCACACTTAAATGTTCATATTTCGCATATAAATTTTGAGAAATTTTTAAATACTCAGTTGTATCTAACTTACTATAATAAAAATCAATTAAATTTTCTTTATCAAAAAATTTATATAAATCATTAAAGTAATCTAAATCACGAGGATATTTATCTTTTGTTTGTAAATATAAATAATCTAAATTATTTATGTTACCATGATAAATTTTAATACCTTCCTTAGTAGCCTTTCTGATTTTTGTTCTAAACGGTTTCTCAATATTCGCAAAAATCTGAGTATAAGGTAAATCAATATTAACAACCGCTTCAAACCTCGGCTTTAAAGCTTCGAAGAAGTTATTATATCCAAGATGATAATAACCAAGTTTTTTTAAATTAGTAAAAATAGTATCATAATACATGTTTTGCTGAATAACCTTACCATCTTTATTGTAAACATCTTTGATAATTAAAGGATTTATTTTAATTGCCACGATATCACGTTTACCTAAAAACTTTTTAATCTGTTTGGTAAATACTTCTACCAAAGAAGCATCGTTAAAATTAATTAAAAACCCTCGTGGTGCTAAAGCATATTTAAATCCGTTAACTTTTTGAACTAATACAAGCGTTGCTGCTTTAAGTACATTACCGTCCATTAAGCCTAAAAAGAAAGTATCGCATTCTTCTTCATTCATTGTAAAAGCATACTGAATAGTTTGATACATTGATGATGGTCGAAATTGTTCACTAAAAGCTTTGAATTCCGCATTTGTCAGTTGTTTTATCTTCATCTTCTAGGCCTCCTTTAATACGTAAACATTATATCATATTTTAAAAAAATAAGCCACGCTTAGGCTTATTTTTCAGTTGTTTTCTTATAGCTATCACACATCGTTGCTTCCTTTTTACATTCAGGACCACAGTCACATACTTTAATTTCTTCTAGTTTGCAACAATTCTTATCACAATTACAGTGTTCACAGTCATGAACTGTACATTTAATTTTTTGTTTTTCCATCAAAATTACCTCCAGTATTATTTTGGTCATATTTTGTCATAGTATTCATAAAATAAGTGCTTCCTAATATATTTATATTGGTGATAATATGGACAAAGTTGGCATTCCACGTGGTATTTTTTACTATTATTATGGTGATATTTGGAAGAACTTTTTTGATTACTTAAAAATCCCTTATATTGTAAGCCCAAATACAAATAAGGAAATAATGCTTCTAGGAACAAAATATTCAAATGATGAAATGTGCTTAGCTTTAAAAACATATTTAGGTCATGTCAGTTATTTAGAAGACAAGTGTGATTATATCCTAGTTCCCAGAATTGATAATTTCAAATTAGAAAACCAAACATGTACTAATTTTTTAAGCGCCTATGACATCGTTAAAAATACTTTTGATACTAAAATTTTAAACTATAATATAGATCTAGAAAAACATGAAACTTTAAAAAAAGGACTGATTAAAATTGGAAATACTTTAAATAAAGATAAGCATGTATTAGTAAAAGCTTATAAATACGCTATAAAAAAATATAAAGAAAAACGCGAGCTTGAAATAACAGTCAATTTAAATAAATTAAATTCAAAAAAAACCAAAATACTTTTAGTGAGTCATCCTTATAATACTTATGATGATTTAATTGGTAAAGACATTATAAAATATTTAGAAAAAAGTGACGTTGAGATTATCTTTAGTGATAAATTTGATGAAAACATCACTAATAAGCTTAGCGAAAAGCTATCAAAAGACTTATATTTTAAATATTCTAAAGATAACATTGGGGCATTAGAATTTTCTAAAGATAAAATTGACGGAGTTATATTTTTATCGGCTTTTCCCTGTGGCCCAGATTCCTTGGTTAATGAATTGGTTATGCGAAAAATTAAACTTCCATATATAAACTTAGTATTAGATGATAATTCTTCATTTACTGGTACAGAAACAAGATTAGAAAGTTTTGTTGATATGTTAAAGGGTGATATTCATGAATAAATTAGCTTATCCATTAATGGGGGACTATCACGTTCCAACCAAATTCTTGCTTTCGCATATTCTAAACATAGACTTAATTACGCCGCCACCAATAACTACTAAAACTATTGAACTTGGTACTAAGTATAGTCCTGAGTTTGTCTGCACACCTTTTAAATATACATTAGGTACAATGTTAGAATCAATTGACAAAGGTGCGAATTGTTTAATTCAAATGGGTGGAGGCTGTCGTTATGGTTACTATGGCGAAGTTCAAGCTCAGATTTTAAAAGACTTAGGATATGATGTTACTTTAATTAATTTAGTGACTAAAGGGAAAACAGATGTTAAAAGAATTGTCAAAGAATTTAAAAAAATCGATCCAAAATTTAAAAGTATAAAAGCTCTATATTATGCATTTATTACTGTTAAAATGGTTAAGTATATGGATCATGTTGATGAATATATAAGGGCTAATATCGGTTTTGAAATTGAAAAAGGTTCTTTTGAATCATTAAAGTTTAAAATGTTAAATGATTTTAAAAAAGTTAAAAATTACCGAGAGCTACGTAAAAAGTATCACTTTTACCTTAAAGAATTTGCCAAGGTCAAAGTTCATAAACCTGATGACTGTTTAAAAATTGGAATTATTGGGGAACTGTATACTATTATGGAACCATTCTCAAATTACTTCTTAGAAAAAGAGTTAGCCCAAAACCATATTGAAATAAAAAGATTTACTAATGCCCATTATTTACTTTTTGAAAAGGGTATTAAAATAAAAAAATACCTAAAAGATACCAAAAAATATATCAAATATAAAATGGGTGCGGACGCTAGTGACAATATAGCTAGAACAAAATATCTTTGTGAACATAATTACGACGGTATAATTCATATAAAGTCATCATTCTGTACTCCAGAAATAGGGGCGATGCCAATAATAAACAAAATAGCTAATAATTATGGAGTACCAGTTTTATTCTTTAGTTTTGATGCTAATACATCGGAAACTGGGATTAAAACTAGACTAGAAGCATTTTATGACATGCTAGAAATGAGGCGAGGAAAATGAGAGGCTGTTATTTAGGAGTTGATATTGGCTCAATTTCTACTAAAGGTGTAATCATTGATGATCAAAATAACATTATTACATCTTCTTATATATGGACCGAAGGCAATCCTGTTAAAGCTGTCCGAAATTTAATTAGAATTTTAAAAGAAGAAATTCCCGACGACTGTTTAATAAAAGGAATTGGAACAACAGGAAGCGCTCGTAAATTAATCGGCTTAATGTTAAATGCCAATATAGTTAAAAATGAGATTACCGCTCACGCTGTGGGGACTTTAACTTTTTATCCAAATGTTCGAACAATACTCGAAATCGGTGGTCAGGATTCTAAAATAATTTTAATCAGAAATGGCATTATAACTAATTATGCCATGAATACCTTATGTGCTGCTGGAACTGGATCATTTCTTTCTAGTCAAGCGAAAAGATTAGGGCTAGATGTCAATGAGTTTGGTAAGTATGCCTTAAAGTCAAAAAATCCTGTTAAAATAGCTGCTAGGTGTACAGTTTTTGCCGAATCAGATTTAGTCCATAAAGCGCAAGTCGGCTATCCAAAAGAAGATATAGTTGCTGGATTATGTAAAAGTATTGTTTTAAACTATTTAAATAATGTCGGTAAGGGCAAAAAAATAGAAGCCCCAATTATTTTTCAAGGTGGGGTTTCTAAAAATGAAGGCGTTGTTAAATTTTTTAAAGAAGTCTTAAATGAAGATATTATAGTTGATGACAATAGTCATTTAATGGGGGCTATTGGAATTGCTGTTTTAGCAAGAAAAAATAAAATAGGAAAAACTTATTCTTTAGAATTAACAAATGTTAAATTTGATACTAAAGCAATGGAATGTACTAGATGTTCGAACAATTGTGAACTATTAAAAATTTATCGAAATAATGAACTAGTTGATTCTTGGGGCAGTAAATGCGGAAAATATTAAATCCTCTAAAAGGATTTTTTTCTATATAAAAAGGAAATGTAAATTCGATAGGGTATGATTATAAATAGAGGAAAGATGGGTTAGGTTACCTCCATCAACAAAGGGGGTGATACTATGAAGGAGGAGAAGCATGGAATACCTAGTTATTCTAGCCATTCTTTTGTTTTTGCTAAAGGATGCCTCATCATCCAAAAAATAGTCAAACAAAAACCTAGCCGAAGCTAGGCACAACCCAATTGGAGGTGCCTAAGTAAATAAGCTTTCCTCACTAAATATAATATAGCACATTTTAAATGTTTTAACAATATAAATAAATTATCAAATAAAAAGGAAATGTAAATTCGATAGGGTATGATTATAAATAGAGGAAAGATAGGTTAGGTTACCTCCAATAAAAAGGGGGTGATACTATGAAGGAGGAGAAGCATGGAATACCTAGTTATTCTAGCCATTCTTTTGTATTTACTAAAGGATGCCTCATCATCCAAAAAATAGTCAAACAAAAGCCTAGCTGAAGCTAGGCACCAACAACCTGGAGGTGCCTAAGTAAATAAGCTTTCCTCACTAAATATAATATAACATACTTTGAGTATTTTGACAATATAAAGGAATGTGGCAACCTTACGAAAGTGTAAGGTTTTGTAATGAAAAGAAATTGTTAATTTTGATACAACTATCTATAATTAATGGTGGAGGGAAGAAAAATGGAAAAAGTTTTAGAGATTGCAAACGCAACAAAATATTACGGTAATAAAAGTAATTTAACTAAAGCCGTAGATAATATTAGCTTTGATGTCAATGAAGGAGAATTCGTTGGGATTATGGGAGCTAGTGGTAGTGGTAAAACTACTTTACTTAATTGTATTGCAACTATCGATAAAGTAACAAGTGGTCATATTATAATTAGTGGAACTGATGTTACTGAATTAAAGGGTAATTCGTTAAACAAATTTCGTCGTGAAGATTTAGGATTTATTTTTCAAGATTTTAATTTATTAGATACTTTAACAGCTTATGAAAATATTGCTTTGGCACTTACTATTCAAAAAGTAAAACCAAGCGAAATTGATAAAAGAGTTAGAAAAATTGCCGAAACATTGGGTATTACGCATGTTTTACAAAAATATCCTTATCAAATGAGTGGTGGTGAAAAACAACGTGTTGCTAGTAGCCGCGCAATTATTACTAATCCAAAATTAATTTTAGCAGATGAACCAACAGGTGCACTTGATTCAAAATCGTCAAGACAACTATTAGAAAATTTTGAATATTTAAATGAGGATTTAAAAGCAACAATTTTGATGGTAACACATGATGCATTTACTGCTAGTTATTGTCATCGTATTTTATTTATCAAGGATGGGAAAATCTTTAATGAGTTAGTACGCGGAAATGATAGTCGTAAGGAATTTTTCGATAAGATCATTGATGTTGTAACTTTGCTTGGAGGAGATTTAAATGATGCTCTTTAAGTTATCTTTAAAAAACATTAAAAAAAGTTTTAAAGATTATGCTATTTACTTTTTAACCTTGATTTTGGGAGTCGCAATATTCTATGTGTTTAATGCGATGGATTCGCAGCAAGCGATGATGGACATGAGTAAGTCTAAAAAAGAAATAATGGATCTTATGAATAACTTACTCGGAGGAGTATCAGTGTTTGTTTCGTTTGTCTTAGGCTTTTTAATTATTTATGCGAATAAATTTTTAGTTAGAAAACGTAAGAAAGAATTTGGAATTTACATGACACTTGGTATGGGTAAAGGCCATATATCAAAGATTTTATTAATTGAAACTTTATTGATTGGTCTTATCTCATTAGCAGTTGGTTTGATTGTTGGAATATTCTTCTCGCAATTAATGTCAATTGTGGTGGCCAAGATGTTTGAAGCAGATATGTCTTCGTATACATTCTCACTATCACAAGCAGCGATGATTAAAACAATGATTTACTTTGGTATCATGTATTTATTGGTAATGATTTTAAATGTGTTTGTTATTTCAAGATACAAACTAATTAATTTGATTACAGCAAATAAACAAAATGAAAAGGTGAAAGTCAAAAATCCCATCTTATCAATACTTATATTTATTATTTCAATTGCCATTTTAGGATATGCATACTATAATGTAACTGAAAATATTATGAATATTGGTTTTGATCATTTTATTTTATGTATTGTCCTTGGAATTATTGGAACAATCTTATTCTTCTATGGAGTGTCTGGTTTTGTTTTAAGATTAGTTCAAGCAAATAAAAAATTATATTTAAAAGATTTGAATATGTTTGTTTTAAGACAAATTAATAGTAAAATTAATACAACTGTTTTCTCGATGAGTGTTATTTGTATTTTATTATTTTTAACGATTACAATTTTTTCAAGTGCGATGAGTTTAAATCAGTCTGTTAGTAAGGATTTAAGAGATGTCACACCAATGGATATTCAAGTGTTACAATATACAGATGGTAAAGATTCTAATATTGAGATGGTACTTGAAGATTTAAATCTTAGTATGGATAATTATAAAGATGTTATCGATTTTAATTATTATCGAACAGAATCTGTAACTGTGGAAGCAGCTTTAGGCGAGAAAGTTATGAAGGAAAATTATGATCAGTTTAAGTATCGTAATAAAATGCCAGAAAATTTAATGAAACTTTCTGATTATAATAAAGTGGCAAAACAATTTGGAAATAAAACTCTTTCTTTAGATGCTGATGAATATTTGGTAGTAGCCGATTATGAAGAAATGATAGAGTATCGTAATATGGCCTTAAAAGATGGAGTTAAATTAAAAATTGGTGATAAAGAGTATAAACCAAAATACGATAAAGTTATAGATGGTTTTGTTGAAATGTCAACGAGTCATAGCAATACAGGTGTTTTTGTCTTTCCTGATGAGGCTTTGGAAAACGTTAATATATCTAATAGGGTAATGTTAGCTAATTACAATGCTGATAACGATGCAGAGTATAAAGAAATTGAAAATAAATTAGAGGATACTACTTTGCCAAATAATATGGACGGCAGAAGTAAAACGCAGTTATATGATGCTGCAACTGGAGTTGGAGCAATTGTAACTTTTATTGGATTATATTTGGGAATAATATTTTTAATATCTTCAGCAGCTATTTTAGCGCTTAAAGAATTATCAGAAAGTTCTGACAATAAAGAACGATATCAAGTGCTAAGAAAGATTGGTGCGAATGATGATATGATTAATAAATCGTTATTTAAGCAAATTGGAATATTCTTCTTAGTTCCACTAATATTGGCAATTATTCATTCGATATTTGGAATTAAGTGTGCTAATCTAATGCTTTCAGCATTTGGTAAAAATGATATGCTTATGTCAATTTCAATGACAGCTGTATTTATTGTTGTTATATACGGTGGCTATTTCTTACTTACTTATTTATCAAGTAAACGAATTATTAGAGAACAGTAGATAATCTACTGTTTTTTTAATGTTAAATATGGCATTAAAAAAAGAACTAATTATATAGTTCATTTTTTAATGCTTCAATATTTTGATTCATGATTGTAAAATAATCTTCGTTTTCATTTCTTTGATTCTCAGTTATATTAGTAAGGGTATTCCATTCGATTGTTTCAACATTAGTTCCTTCAATTAAATCTTTAATGGTCTTACTAACTTCTTCATTTTCTTTAATAAAAATGTAATGTATTTTATTATCTTTAATTAGATTTTTTACATCTTCAATAGTTTTACTAGTTAAGTTGCTATTATTTTCTAAAGAGTAAACTGTTAAACCATATTTTTCAAGGTATTTAAACATATCATCTGAAGCAACAATTGTTTTCGATTCTGCATTGCTGACAGTTTGTTTTATTTTAGCATCTAAATTAGAGGCTTCAACTTTTAATTTCTCATAATTTTGATTAATGTCGTTGTTTAAATAATAATTACTAATATATTCCTTAAATCCTTTTTTGATGTTTTGAGCCATCATTAGGAAATTAGATGGATCGAGCCATAATTCTTCGATGCCATTAGTGTATTCCATTGAAAGAGTAGTATCTAAGATCTTAAGATTTTTGTTATTACTACGTAAATTATCGACGTAGCCTTTTTCTCTTTCACTTAAGCCGGTAAAGATATAAAGATCGGCATTACTATAATCTTTTATTTGTTTATTTGTTAATTTGTAATCGTTGATATCAACACCATCAGGATAGATACTATGAATAGTACTATGATCTCCATATAATCTTTGGGTTATATATTCAACGGGATAATTTGTTGTATAAATATCGATATCTTCCATGTTATCTCTTTTGAAGCTACAGCCAGAGAGTGTAAATATTAAAGCTGCGGCGATAACTATTCCAAATGTTTTTTTAATTTTAGTCATGTTTATCCTCCTTAATGACTGGATCATATCCTGAGGTTCCCCAAGGGTTACATCTAATAATTCGACCAATGGCCATTTTACTACCTTTGAGTGAACCGTAGGTTTCAATAGCTTCAATAGCATAGTTTGAACATGTAGGAATATGCCTACATGCACTGTGCCAAGGCCCTGGGATAGCCTGATATATTTTAATAATTTTGATTAATACTTTTTTCATATTAGCACCTTTTACATTATACTAAAAATATTTAAAAATGTAAAATGATATTACAATCTGATTATTCGTTTTTTATCGATGTTGCTTGATATTGTTTGTGATAATGGATTTTCATTTTCTTCGATGGATCTTTGGTACCATACCATCAGGCAGGAAAATAGTTGTGGACCCTGGTTATTATGAAAATTTAGGTGTTCAATATGAGGTTTCAGATGATGTTTTTCATGCAGATTGTGATCGTTCTGAAATCTTGCTAAAAAGAGCTTATAATAATTTACAAAAGGTTAAAAAAATCTAATCGATAAATATCGGTTAGTTTTTATTTGGATATAACCTTCTAAAAGTCTATAAATTATGATATAATATATTAGGTGATTTGAATGGAATTATTAGAAAAACTTGGAATTAAGCCTAATAATATAAAACTTTATGAAACAGCATTTTCGCATACTTCTTATGCGAATGAAAATAAAACTGAAAGTTATGAACGTTTAGAATTTTTAGGTGACGCAGTTTTAGAATTATTAATGAGTGATTATTTATATAATAATCTTAAGATTAATGAAGGAGAAATGACAAAGCTTAGAGCCCATTATGTTTGCGAAACAGCTTTATATGAGTATTCTACTAAGTTAGGATTAAATGAGTATTTAAAACTAGGCAAAGGAGAAGCGGAAAGTGGAGGAAAGTACCGAAAAGCAATTGTATCCGATATTTTCGAATCATTTTTAGGCGCCATTTACTTAGATCAAGGCTTTAAAGTAGCCGAGCAGTTTTTCTTAGAAAATGTAATTCCGCATATTCTTAATCACGAGGTGGATTTCTTTGATGATTATAAATCAGTTCTTCAAGAATATGTTCAAACTGATAAACGAAGTTTAGAATATAAAGTGGTTGATGAACAAGGTCCGGCGCATAACCGTGAATTTACAGTTGAAGTTATGATTGATGGAATTGTTTATGGTAGAGGAACTTCACATAGTAAAAAATCAGCAGAGCAGGAAGCCGCGAAGGATGCTCTTGCGAAAGCACAGAAAGGAAGATTATAATGGGAAGAGCTTACGAAGTTAGAAAAGCAAGTATTCAAAAAACAGGAGCTGCTAAAGCTAAATTATATTCAATGTATGCTAAAGAAATATATCAAGCAGCTAAAAATGGTGGTGTTGAACTTGAAAGCAACAGTGCTTTAAAAAGATTAGTTGATAAGGCTAAGAAAGAACAAGTTCCAGGAGACATTATCAATAGAGCTATCGATAAAGTTAATAGTGGGATAGACGAAAGTTATACTGAAACTAATTATGAATTATTTGGTCCAGGTGGTTCTACGTTAATTGTTAGTTGTTTAACAGATAATGTTAATAGAAGCGTTAGTAGTATAAGAGCCGCTGTTAATAAATGTCATATTAAAATGGGGGCACAAGGAAGCGTTAATTATATGTATGATCATTTATGTATTGTAAGTTTCAAAGGCCTTGATGAAGAGGCAACTTTAGAGGCTTTAATTGAGGCTTCAGTTGATGCTCAAGATATCGAAATAGATAATGATGAAGTAGTTGTTTATGGAGCTCCTAGTGATTTATTCAACATTAAAGAGGCAATTGCTAAGGCTTTACCAAATGTAAATTTTGATATTGATGAAATTAGTTATATTCCAAAAGATAAAGTTACTTTATCTGGTGAAGATTTAGAAACCTTTAATAAATTAATAAATATGCTTGATGAGGTTGAAGATGTTCAGCATGTATATCATAATGTAGAATTATAAAAAGACAATTAATTATTGCCTTTTTTTGTTAATGTTTTATCAGTGTTTGGTTTTATATCTCCACCATCTACAGCATTTACCCATTCTTTTAAGCTTCCCTTGTCAACAGGCGCTCCAATATTGGTGTTGCTAATTCTAATATAAGCATATTGATCTTCTTGTTTAAGAGTGTAATCAATATAGCTTCTAGCCTCAGTGGTGGTGATTCCGTTATCAAAACTAATATCATAATACTCTTCATGCATTTGTTTTGATTGAGTTTCGTTTTTACTCATATCTTCAATAGTAAATATTTCATCAGTGTTCATCTTTTGAATTTCTTTATCTTCTTCACTATAATTATGATGGTTGAAGATTAACGGGTAATAGTACCAAGGAAGTCCTATAAATCCATTGTTGGTATTTCCATAAATACCTTTTTGTCTATAGGGACTAGATGAATAGCTTTTACTATTTTCTGATAGTTTCGAATCATTATTTGAGTTATTATTAGGTTTTGACTTGTTTGGCTCAGTACTAGGCTTTGGTGTACTAGGCTTCGGACTAGTTTTAGGTGCCTTTGGAACAGTAACCTTGGGAGCTATTCTAACACCTTTAGCGTCAGCTTGTTCTTTTGGAATAGCAATCAGACTTAGACCCAATGCCCCAGTTAAAATAAATTTTATGCCACTAATAATAAATGTTTTATTTTTTTGTTTACTCATTGTAATTCCTCCATGTGTTTTATATTATAACATATGTATTTAGGTGCTTCAAGGTTTTGATATTTGTTATAGCAAAGCAGTTTTGATACTTTAAATGGTTATAAAAGTAGTTATTTAATTTTTGTCATTTTGGGTTTTTATCTTTTTTTCAAAGGAAATCTGTGATAAAATGGAGAAGAGACGAAACTAAAGACTGGGGGGATATAATGAGTAAAGTTAATTTATTGCCGGCAGACACTTATATTGTAAAAAATTGTACAATTCTCGATAATGAAAATCGTAATATTTTATTTAAATTATATCAACCGGTTATTGGTAGTGTTGCTATTAATTTGTATTTAACTTTATGGAGTGATTTAGATACTTGCCAAATTATATCTACAGAGTATACGCACCATAATTTAATGGTTAAAACAAGATTAAAACTTGAGGATTTATTAGAGGCTAGAGAAAAGATAGAAGCAATCGGCCTTTTGAAATCATATGTTAAAAAGGGAAGTATAAACAATTATGTTTATGAACTTTATTCGCCACTTGAGCCAAAAGAATTTTTGGAAAATCCAATTTTAGGCGTGGCTCTTCAAAATAATATTGGTAAAAAAGAATATGAAAAGGTAATTCAATTTTTTTCAATACCGAAAATAGATTTAAAAGGATATGAAGAAGTGACACTTTCTTTTAGTGAAGCGTTTGATGTGGCTGATTCTGCTTTTGTTAGTGATAACATTACAAATATTAGGGGTATTAATCAAGTTGATATTATTGTTAATACAAAAGTTGATTTAAATAATATTTTAAGTTCAATACCTGAGGAATATTTAAACGTCAGATCTGTCACTAAGGAAGTTAAAGCTTTAATTAATAAATTAGCATTCATTTATAACCTAAAAGAGGAAGAACTTACGGAATTGATTAGAAATTCAGTCAATGAAAAACATATAATTGATAAGGATATGTTAAGAAGAAATTGTCAAAATTATTATACTTTTGAACATAAAGGTGAAATGCCTTCATTGGTTTATAAAAATCAACCTGAGTATTTAAGAAGACAAGTAACAGATGATTCTAAAATGTCTAAAATGATATATACATATGAAACTACGTCACCATATGATTTTCTATTTGGAAGGAATAAGGGAGTCAAGCCGAGCAAGAATGATTTATCGATTCTAGAAACTTTATTAATTGATTATGAATTAACTCCAGGTGTGGTTAATGTATTAATTGACTATGTCTTAAAAATTAACAATAATAAATTAACTAAAAATTTTATTTTGGCAATTGCATCTCAGTGGAAAAGAAGTAATATTAAAACAGTAGAAGAAGCAATGAAAATTTGTAAAAAAGAAAACAAAGGGGTTAAGGTTGTTAAAAAGACCGTAAAAAAAGAAACTAAACCTGAGTGGTATGATCAAAATATCGAGGCTGAAGAGGCCAGCGCAGAAGAAATTGCCAAATTAGAGGCAATGCTGAAAAAGTAGAGGTGAAGTAAATGCAGAAATTAGCTGATAAAATGGCTGAAAAAACAAAAGTAAATTTAAATGAAGTTTTAAATGATGCTTATGATGAAGCTTTAAATGATGAAAATTTTAAAGAGCTTGTAACGAAGACAAAATTAAAAAGAGATTTTTTAATTAAATATACTTCTACTTTAGAGGAATGTTCGAAGGAATATGGGCATTGTAAAAATTGTCCTGGACTTGCTGCTTGTAAAAACAAAATAACAGGATATGTATATTTACCAAAAATGGTTGAAGGTTGTTTAGAGTTTTGTTATAAGCCATGTAAATATAAAAAGAAACTTGATAAGCAAAATAGTTATCAGAAAAACACTTTTGTGTATAAAGTACCTAAAGAAATTAGTGAAGCGTCTTTTGATAAAATTTATAAGACTGATAAAAAAAGATATTCGGCAATTATTTGGCTTACAGAGTTTATGGAACACTATGGAAATGATAGTAAACAAAAAGGTTTATTTTTATCAGGAAACTTCGGCTCTGGCAAAACTTATTTGATTGCAGCAATGTTTAATGAACTTGCAAAAGAGGGTATAAAAAGTGCGATAGTTTTTTGGCCAGAATATTTAAGAGATTTAAAGTCATCTTTTAATTCAGAATATAAAAATGAGTTTAGAGATAAATACAATGCGGTTAAGAAGGCACCACTGCTTTTGATTGATGATTTAGGAGCAGAAAGTGTAACATCTTGGAGCCGAGATGAAATACTATGTCCACTGTTACAATATCGAATGGACGAAAAGCTACCAACATTTTTTACTTCTAATTTAAATTTAGAAGCATTGGAAGGTCATTTAGCGATTACGAGAAATGGTGATGAAATTATTAAAGCCGGAAGAATTATTTCGAGAATAAAACAGTTATCAGAATATCGAGAATTGATTAGTAAAAATTTAAGAAAGTAGGATAATATGGTTTTAACTGATATAATAAAAGCTCATAATAATTATGGAACAACTTTAGAAATTTTAAAAACCAATAGTATTTTTAAGGATTGTTTTGAAAATATTGTTTTGGCACCAATTTGGGATATTGATGTTTTGGATATACCTTCTGAATATATTACAAAGGTTAATAAGTTAGTGTATAATATTGATTCTCCTTGGTATAAATTTTCATATGTTAGAGTTGGAATGATGGGGGCGACTAATCTTATGGATAAAACGCTTGAATTAGCGTTATTCAACCCGAAAAATATTATTTTTGTCGGAAGTGCGAGTTCGTTATCACAAAATATTAAAATTGGGGATACAGTTGTAATTGAAAAATCTATATGTGGTGAGGGAGCCAGTCGTTACTTGAATGATAATTTAGAAGATGAATTTGGTAAAAGTTTGACCCCGTCTATTATACTTAATAAAAAGGTTATGGCCTGTTTAGACAATAATGATATAAAATATCATCAGGTAATTAATTTTTGTGCGGACACCATATTTGCTCAATTTAATCATATCGATTATTTGATAAATTCTGGCGTTCAAACATTGGAAATGGAAACATATTCAGTTTTTAAGGTTTGTGAAATGTGTAAAATACCTGTTTCAGCAATTATTAATATTTCTGATAGTACAGTTGCTAATAAATCCTTATATTCAGGAAGAACTATAGAAGAAAAAATACTTCGAAATAAGCGAAGAAATGAAACTTTGACAAAAATTATTTTGAAATTATATAGTAAAAAAGATATTGACAAATAATAAATACATGATACAATTAAGTTGTAAAGGTGTTGAAAAGGACACGATTATTAAAAAGTGTTTTATAGTGAGTTTAGGATAGTGTGAACTAAACAAATAACTTTAATAATTACTACCTTGGAGCTGACTTCGAAAGATGTTTCCGGTTAATAGCCGTTATCTAAATTAAGTAATAAGGTAGGATGGTACCGCGTTTATACGCTCCTTGCATTTGTGCATGGAGTTTTTTTATTTTTGAGGGGAAGTAGTGTCATGAATAAAAAGTTAGTAAAGAAACAAAATCATATACCAATGGAAAGATTTTTAAGAGATTATGTTGGAGTTGAAAATGAAATGGTGATTGATACTCTTTCTGATCTTACGCATCATGATTTAAAACTTGTGTGTGAAGAAGTATATGGAATTAGAGTTTTCAGATTACCGTTTGAAGCAGTAAGTACAGAAGATTTAAGATATGGAGATGTGCTTTTGGTGTATGATTGTAATCAATGTTCGGCGCCTTATAAAAATCCAATGAAGATTGAAGTTGACGATTTATTAAGAAATCAACCAATTTTCACAGGACCATTTTATGACTCAATATTAACTAGAGATGAATATATTGATAATATTGAAAATATGGCTGGCGATACTACGGTTCCAAATCGTCAATTTAGACTAGTTGGAACTTCAAGTAAAAAGTAGAGAGGAATGATTAAAATGATAAATATTAAAGAAGATGAAAGATTAAGTGTTTTAAATCATAGTTGTGCGCATTTATTAGCGCAAGCAGTTAAACATTTATATCCGGAAGCTAAATTTTGGGTAGGTCCAGTTATTGCTGAAGGTTTTTACTATGATATTGATTTAGGAAATGAAGCAATTAAAGAGGATGATTTAGAAAAAATCGAAAAAGAAATGAAAAAACTTGCGAAAGATGGTAAGAAAATATATCGTAAAGAAATTTCTAAAGAAGAGGCTTTAGAAATGTTTAAAGACGATTCATATAAATTAGATTTAATTAATGGAATGCCTGAAGATGAAATTATTAGTTGTTATACGCAAGGTGATTTTACGGATTTATGTAGAGGGCCACATGTAGAATCAGTTAAGGAATGTAAAAATTTCAAATTGCTTAAGGTAAGTGGTGCTTATTATAAGGGAGATTCTAAAAATAAGGTTTTACAACGTATTTATGGAATTTGTTTTGACAATAAGGAAGATTTGGAAAAGCATTTAGAATTACTTGAAGATGCTAAAAACAGGGATCATCGTAAAATCGGTAAAGAATTAGAATTATTTATGAGTCATGAATTAGTTGGTCCTGGACTTCAAATGTGGTTACCTAACGGAGCAACAGTGAGAACTGAACTAGAGAGTTATATTAGAAATAAGGAAACTAGGCTCGGGTATAATCATGTATATACACCATCATTAGCTTCAACTGAATTATATAAAGTAAGTGGGCACTGGGATCATTATAAAGATGATATGTTTCCAGTTATGAAAATGGATAATGAGGAATTAGTTTTAAGACCTATGAATTGCCCACATCATATGCTTATCTTTAAAAATAAACTTCATTCATATCGTGACTTACCAATTAGAATTGGTGAGCTTGCTCCTGATTTTAGATATGAAGCCAGCGGAGCAGTTTGCGGGTTAGAACGAGTTCGTCAAATGTGTCAAAATGATGCTCACTTATTTGTTAGACCTGATCAAATTAAAGAAGAAGTAGCAAATGTTGTTAATCTTATTTTAGATGTTTACAAGGATTTTAATATTACAGATTATTCATTTAGGTTGTCTTTAAGGGATAAAAATGATACAGAAAAATATTTTGATGATGATGATATGTGGAATAAAGCAGAGAGTGAACTTCGTAAAGTGTTACAAGAACTTAATCTTGATTTTTACGAAGCTGAAGGTGAGGCGGCATTCTACGGTCCAAAATTAGACGTTCAAATTAAATCAGCTATTGGACATGATGTTACTTTATCGACTTGTCAATTAGATTTTTTACTACCTGAAAGATTTGATTTAACTTATATTGACGAAAAAGGTGAAAAAGCAAGACCAGTGGTTATACATAGAGCTATTTTAGGAACTTTTGATAGATTTATGGCTTTCTTAATTGAAGAAACAAAAGGAGCTTTTCCTTTATGGCTTGCACCAACGCAAATTAATATTATTCCTGTTAATAATGAATATCATTTGGAATATGCGAAACAAGTAGAGAAATTATTAAAAGAAAATGATTTTAGAGTTTCTCTTGATAGTCGTGATGAGAAACTTGGATACCGAATGAGAGAAAGTGTAACTAATAAAATTCCTTTCGCACTTATTATTGGTGATAAGGAAAGGGCCGATTC
>ENA-OROP01001655-OROP01001655.1-human-gut-metagenome-genome-assembly--contig:-NODE-1655-length-19298-cov-30.758665_pt1 | contig 19298 bp, 19 predicted proteins | sample MGYA00242132_ERZ509056 | MGnify/ENA primary metagenome ERZ509056 (study PRJEB26280, sample SAMEA2338768) | human gut metagenome | biome: human gut; feature: human-associated habitat; material: faeces...
TTCGTCAGGTTTGAGCTGACCATGCCTGTAAGGAGGTTACGCATCCATTCTTCTATGGACTCAAAAATCTTATCCATGCGTGTTCTCCTTTCTTACTGCCCCGGCTAAAATAAATTCGCCAGTAATGGTACAAGCTGTGTACCGATTAAAACGACACCTCCACCTGCCATAAGCTGCTTGATTCCCTGTGACTTCGCACCCGGATTATCATTACCATAACCTTCCAGAAGATTGATAACTCCCCAAACTGCAAGTCCTGCTCCGATTGCGACAACGAGCGTCTGTAAAATATTAATTGCTGATGTAAAAAACGCCATAATCTATGTTCTCCTTTCGTAACTACTGTTTTTCATTGTGATTTTTTACTGGTTACTACTCGGAGGGTTCCGCCCTGATGGGCGGTCTTTCATGCTTGTGCATATCGCTACCTCCCAAAAGGGCGTAAAAAAAGAGCTATGTATGTTTTACGTTACATGCCCTGTGCCTTCATTTTCATTATTTGATTGTTCTTCCAGTTCACTGCCTTCATACATATAAAGGTCGAACTGTTCTTCCGGATCTAACCGGACTTCCATCTGATGTTTCATGTATTCTTCCACATGGAACTCATTCTTTTTATCATAATCGGATAACTGCTTATACCGTTTATGTTTTGTAATGTCAAATTTATCACTGTAAAACGGACGGACACCACGAAGCTGTAAAATACACCTGTTACCGTCCATGACTGCCAGTTCATCCCGACTCATCAATTCTTTTCCTGTTTTCTGATAGTTCAAACCGTAAGATCTGCTCTGTCCTCTTGTATCAGAAGTGTTATATAAGTCAATGGTTTCCTTACCCAGTGTTTCTGAAATTTCTTTCAGAGTGGTACTTTCCTTACCTCCCAGGAACAACATTGTGTCACAATTTCCCGTAATGGTTTCGGCTGCATCCTTGTAAATTGTCTTGAGCTGCGACTGGGACTGGAGTATAATGGAAGCAGAAATTTCCCTGCTTCGGATCGTTGCAATCAGCTTGTCGAACTTCGGAATCTGACCGATATTTGCGAACTCGTCACAAAGGATTCTCACATGATAAGGCAGTCTTCCATGATGAACATCATCGGCTCTGTCGCATAACAGATTGAAAAGCTGACTGTACATCATAGCAACCACAAAGTTAAAAGTATCGTCTGTATCCGAAATTACAATAAACAGTGCAGTTCTCTGATCTCCAATCATATCCAGTTCCATTTCATCATAAGAAGTCAGTTCCCTAAGTTCCGCAATATCAAATGGTGCAAGTCTGGCACCACAGGAAATCAAAATCGATTTTGCAGTTTTGCCTGCAGCCAGTTTGTATTTTTTATACTGCCTTACTGCAAAGTGGTTCGGCTCGTCCCTTTCCAACTCCTCAAATAACAGATCCACAGCATTTTTAAACTCTTCATCTTCTTCCCTGGTTTCACTGGCATTGATAAATTCCAGCAGGGTTGAGAAATTCTGTTCTTCTTCTGGTGCTTCATAATAGATATAACCAATCAAAGCACAATACAGCAGACGTTCTGCTTTCGTCCAGAAATCCTCGGAAGATTTTTCTCCCTCGCCCTTGGTATTTACCATGATTGTATTTACCAGTTTCAGAATATCTTTTTCTGAACGGATGTAATGAAATGGGTTATAGTGCATACTCTTGGCAAAATTGATGGTATTCAGCACCTTGATTTTATAAGGAGCCATTACCACTCTGCCATTTTTATCACGTAAAATCTTCCCATTTTTATCTTTCTTCGGTGTCCCTCGTGCTAACATTTTACCACATTCCACGATGATAGTCCCCTTTGGATCAGTTACCACAAAACTCACATTATCCGGCATCTGCATAAGCTGCGGTTTCACATAAAATCGAGTCTTTCCACTACCAGAACCTCCGATCACTATGACATTCTTGTTTCTGGCGTACTTCGGTTTCTTTGGTCTACTGTTCATGGTCAGACGTTCCGTTTGTGTCAGCAGAATATTATTCTCAAAAACTGGATCAATAAAAGGTGCTATATCCTTTTCATTTCCCCATCTGGCAGAACCATATTCCTCACCCTGTCGAAACTTCTTTCCATTCTTTCCCTTAAAATACACCACTGCCCATATACCGACAGCTGCGATTGTTCCTGCAATCAGACTCTTCAACTTCATACTTGGCAGTAATTTCTTAAAGGCTAACGGATAATTCATAAAAAGAACTATCAGCCTGTCTACTACTGTACTGCCTCTGCAATACTGATACAGCCAGGTACATTTATTTACCACATAAAACACAACTACATACGGAATATGTAACAGAATTTGCTTTAGCACTTTCTTATTTGGGGGACGAACTTGAAAACCTTTCAGTTTTTTCTTTATATTTTTTATCCCACTCATAATGTCGGCTCCTTCTGCTTCTCTTTCATTTTTTCCCGTTCTCTCTGTTTGTCCTGGTTACGGGCTGTGATTGCCTGCTGTAATTTCTTACGGACAGATGGTTTCTTGGTTTTATTCAGTGTCTTTCCGGTAAACTCCCGAAATGCTGCTGTCATCACCTCCACATCTCTTGCCTTAAAGAAAACAAAATATCTTGGTGGATCTACAGACTTATCACGTTTTAGGCTGAAATCAATACCATATTTTTTTGCAACCTTTTCAAAAGCCTTAATGTTATTATCTGTAATCTCAATGTTGGAAAGTTGAATATTCTGTTGTGTCAGCTTCTTTAAACTCTGCTTTCCATGATATTCTTTATCCGGAGGTGCCTTTGTCTGCTGTTTTCTTGCTTTCTCTACTTTTTCTTTCTCCACTGCCGCCAGAAAACGCATCATTGCCTGTTTCAATAAACGGACTGTCACTTTTCCACCAGTGATACATAACGATACGGTTTTCTCATTTACTTCTTCCTGCAATAGAATCACTCCCTTCCTGAAAATCTAAAATTCATATATTCCCTTCGTACATATCATGCTGCACCAAAGATGAGTAATAATTGCTGATGGTCAGCGGTGCATTATATAATACTGCCAACAAATACTGACGCATATTTACTACTTTACTGGTATTTTCTTTCATGCAATGCAATACGAACCGAATATGCTCTGCATCCAGTTTTAAAAACTGGCTTTTTACTACGGATAAAGGTTTTCTGTCCCCTCCAATCCGTATAAACTCCTGTTCCGAACACACCACATCTACCATTAACCCCACAATCTCATCCAACATATGCCGGTTGAAATCATCTACGATATAGTCATATCCAATGTGTTCAAGGATAATCTGCTGATAGGCATTCCTTTCAGCTTCTTTCCTTTTCACTTCACTGGCATCTGAATAGAAAGAAAGATACTCTGTATCGTTATTCTCAGTATTACTATCCTCTATATCATTACCTGGCAGTTTACACCTGTCTGCATCGGTCATTTGTACCTTTCCTGAGAAGTCATTTTGACCTGTCCGGAAGTTCTCTTTGAACCGTTCTGGTGATACGCATTTTTTTACATAGATCCTATCGGGATTTCCCAATCCCTGTCTGACTCTCGTAATCAATCCGATTCCTTTCTGGTCATCCAGTTCCTTTAACAAGCACCGGACTTTTTTTACTCCACATCCCATAAGCCCTGCAATCTGCTCTTGCGAAAAATATATATATACTTTTCCCTCCGAATCCATCCACCGATTCTTCACAGATAACTGCATCCGGTCTAGCAATAGACCATACAACAACTTAGCTTCACAGGTCAGTTTTCCAAATACCGGACTAGTAAAGAGAATCTTGGGAATCCGATAGAACGTATACTGTTCTGCTTCCTCCCCGTAGTGATACGGGAATATGTATGTATCCTTATCCAGATTGTTTTTTCCTCTGCTCTTTTAGAATTTTAGCCATGCAATAGCCAATACAGGGATTTCTTCCATACGGACAGCCTTTGCATGGAACCCAAAACCTGTGTGCCGGATCTGGATCAGGTGGCTTTTCAGGAAGCTGATAAAAGCATCTCATCTGCCTGCATTCCTTTTTCTTTTCATTCCAGAAATAACAATATTCACAGGATTTCGGCTTGTCCTCTGCATATCTAATCGCCATCGCTTTCTGACTCCTTTCTCCTGCTCAGTTTTTCCAACATCTGATCTTCCTGTGATGCAACTCTCAGACAGCAATACATCACAAAATTAACTGCTGCAATAATTGCTACAACCGCTATAATTAATACCTGTTTCATAATACATTCTCCCTTCATTTTTCCTAGTATTAACCAGAAAGAGAGCATTTATGAATCTTTTTCGTCCATAAATGCCCTCTTAACTAACTGATTTTTATTTCTTCTTTCTTGCCACCCATACCGCTGACACTACACCTGCCATACCTACTACTGCAAGCAGAATCCAAAGCAGCATATGTGTATCATCTCCGGTTTTCGGTGTATCTGTTACCTGTGTAGATGGTGTTTCCGGTGCTGATGTTTCTTCCGGTTTTACCTCATCTTTCATCACAACTTTCTGAATCTCTCCGGTATCTTCCACTGTGAACTTCACGTCCTCAGCTACCAGATAGCCCTCAGGGGCAGACTCTTCCCGAAGTGTATACTCCCCGATCGGAAGCATTTCAATGTAATGCGGTTTTTCCTCAGAAGTCCAGCTCTCTACCGTTTTACCGTCTTTGTCGAGAATTGTCAGTTTTGCGCCCGGCAGTTCTTTACCAGAAATATCCGTCTTGGAGATTTCCACCTTGGTCACATCGTCTTTCATCTCGATTTTCTGTGCTTCTGCGTTATCTTTAACGGTAAATGTAATGCTTTCCGCTGTCACAAAACCGTCTGCCGGTTTTGTTTCTGTCAGGGTATACTTCTGTCCGACTACCAGTTCTTTGATGATATGAGCTTCTTTGCCGGAAGTCCAGGAATCTACAACCTTACCGCTTTCATCCGTTACCTGTAACTTGGCACCTTCCAGCTCTTTTCCGTCTGTCAGGGAAGTCTTGGTAATCTCGATTACTGTCGGTTCATCCTCAAAAGTAAAGACATAAGATACTTTTTCCTTTTCTGCACCTTCGTACTCAAATGTAAACTCCTGTGTTTCATCTGTCGTCGCAAATCCAGGTGCTGGGGAAGTTTCCTTGATATAATACTCAAAACCAATCGGTAAATCCGCTGTAAAAGTCAGCTTGCCTTCCTTGTCCGTTGCCAGTTCTTCAATCACAGTATCCGCTTCCAGAATAACTTTTCCGTCTGCTCCTGTAATATCATTCTTAGCACAAAGGGCAAACACTGCACCTTCCAGTACACGATCAGAATCTTTCTCTTTTTTCACAACTTCCACTTCCGCTTTCTGGCGGTTGTTCTGCCAGTCAGCAGAGTAAGTGACTTCTGCAGTATCCTGGTCACGATATGTCAGATCAATCTCTCTTGCCTCATTATCCAGTACAAAACCATCCACTGTAGCTTTTTCTTTGACATAATATTTGCCAAGAGGAAGTCCTGATAACTTTGCAATGCCGGTATCATCCGTTGTAATGGTTGCTACCAGTTCGTCTTTTTTATAATAATCTTCACTTTCTCCGTCAGCAGATTTCACGTCCTCTAAAGCAAATACTTCAAAGGTAACATCTTTCAGACTGCCTGTTACATACTGGAATAAATGGCTGATCCATCCTCCAACAGAATCCAATGCCGTTACTTTATCCAGAAACTCTCCATTTTTATTGATAATGATCGTTCCTACCGGCACATCATCTTTCATTTCCACTTTCTGGATTTCCCCGGTATCTTCAATCGTAAATGTGATTTCTTCTGCCTTGAGGTATCCATAAGGAGTCATTTCTTCCCTGAGAGTATAGGTTTCCCCTACAGTAAGCCGTTCAATCATATGCTGCTCACCTTTTACAGACTTCCATGTATCAACTACATTGCCATCTTTGTCCAGTACCGTAAGAGTAGCACCAGATAATTCCACGCCAGTAGTCAGATCAGACTTGGAAACCACAACTTTTGTAGGCTGATTCTTAAATACAGACGATAACTGCACGACCTTAACATCCTGTCCCTGGTACTCTGCTTTTACTTCTAGAACTTCATCTGAAGATACATAGCCATTCGGCGCTGTCAGTTCTTTGATATAATACTCTCCAAATGGCAGATCCTGTGTAAATACAGCTTTTCCATCTTCTCCGGAAACAGCTTTTCCAAGAAGTGTGTCTGCTTTCACAATCACAGTTCCATGAGCTTCCATATCATTCTTCGCATAAAGTCCAAATTCTGCCCCTGCAACTGCTTTTTCTGTATCAGCATCCTGTTTTTCCACCGAAATTTCTACCTTCTGGCGTTCATTCTCAAAAGTAGCTGTCTGCTCAATGACAGGTGTTTCCTGATCTTTGTAAGTAAAAGTTACTGTCTGTGCTTCGCTGTTTAAAACAAATCCTGTTGGCGCAGACGTTTCCACAATCTTATAACTTCCAAGTGGAAGATTCTTCAGGACCGCTTTTCCCTCTTTATCGGTTGTAACAGTTTTTACAAGTGTTCCGGCTGCATATTCCAGAATGCGGTTTCCATTGTCATCTTTCTGGAAATCAGCGGTATAAATATCCTCCGCAGCATAAATGGCAAAATCTGCCCCTTCCAGATTTTCTGTCTGATATGTAAAATCATCCTTGAATCCGTCCAGAACTTCGCCCTTTTTCACAATGGTCAGTTCTCCCTTAACTGGATGGTTCTCATAAACTGCTTCAATGATCACATCCCCGGAAGTTCCATCCATCTGATATGCAGTATTGGAATCAACTGTTACCTCATAATAATTTTTGTTCAGTGTGTAACCGAACGGGGCATTTACTTCCTCGATACGGTAATTTCCGATTTTCAGATTCTGTGGAAGAATCAAATATCCCTCTTCATCTGTAAAATAAGATTTGTGTTTAACCGTTGTCGGGTAGGTTGTAACCTGTTCTACATATTTCTTATGATCCAGGTCATAAATCTTAAACTCTGTATTTTTCTGTAATACTGGTTTCTTGGTTTCATCATCCTGTTTGATGATTTTCAGCTTCGCTTCAAACTCATCATCCAGAAGCACTCTCCACGTCTGTGGCTGGTTCGGATTATTCTCTGTGATACGCACCGTAAAATCATCTACTGGAGTATAATTGTGAGGCGTTGTGGTTTCTCGCACAATATAAGTTCCATATGGAAGTGCGATACTGCAAGCATACCCCTTTTCATCTGTGAACATTTCTGTTGCACCATTCTCCCCGATTACAACTGGTGTCGCAGAATCAAAATCATAGCTTCCGTCTGCTTTCTTCGTCAGGGAAGATTCCAGATATGCCGTAAATCCGGCACCTTTTAACAAATCAGCGTCTGTTTTACCATTATTGGCAGCTTTAATAATCTGGAATGGCTGTTTCATTACCTGCTCTAATGAAGTACAGTCACGTTTTACCTCTGCTACCAGATCGCCTTCATAATTGCAGACCAGATCATGTTCTGTTTCATCTGCCAGATAACCTACTGACGGACTAATCTCTTTCACATAGTAATCTCCAAGATACAAGCCATCTACAGAAGCCTGTCCATTCTTATCTGTTGTAAGAGTAGCAACCTGCTCCCCTGCTTTATAGATCACACCGGTAATTCCGTCCGGATGAACAATATCATTACGGGCGTACAGTCCATAAACTGCTTTTTCCAGTGTCGCATCTCCCTGTGCAACTGCCTGTTTCGTTTCCGCATCTCTCTTTTCCAGAGAAATCTTAGCTTTGACTCTCTCATTTACAAATGTATGAGTGAATGAAACTTTCGGCTCGCTGTCACTGGTATATGAGAACTTAAATGTATAAACATCTTTAGAATTTCTCAAATATCCCTGTGGTGCCTGTTCCTCTTTGACTACATAAGAAAATCCAATCGGAAGATCTGCGGTAAATGCCGCTTTTCCATCTGCTCCGGTTGTTGCCTTTTCAATCAGTGTGCCTTTCTTCACTACCACAGTTCCATCTGCATCAGTAATGTCACTGCCTGCATACATAGCAAACACGCCACCTGACAATGGATTTTCTGTATCCTTGTCTTTCTTTACAACACTCACATCAGCTTTCTGTCTGTCATTTGTGAATGTCACATCAGAAAAGACTACTTCCACATTCTGTCCTGCATAGGAAAGTGTGACTGTTTTTTCCTCTCCAGCATTATAAAAATTCTCTGGTGCCTGCATTTCTTTGACAACATAAGTTCCAAGATGCAGATTTTTCAGGATACAAGCACCGTTTTCATCTGTAGAAAGGTTTTCTTTTACCAGATCGCCTTTGCTGTAAATCTTCGCACCATAGGCAGAGATAATATCTTCTCCTGCGTATACGTTATAAACAGCACCTTTCTGACGTCTGTTTTCATACTGGAATACAGTGCCATTCTCACTGACGTCAGCCCCCGCAAGGATCTGTCCTTCCTTATATACGGTCAGTTCTCCAAGCTGTTCTTTATCAGGTACAGTTGTTGTCGTTGTCTTGCTTGCTACCAGCTTCACATTGTAAGCGGTTGTATTTACCACATAACCTTTCGGTGCTGTGATTTCTTTCAGATATACGGTATCCTGAGTTTTTACAATCGTTGCAGAAGATTTTCCATTGCTGTCCGTTTCTGGCATAGTTGTAATCAGATTTTTACAATCTGAATCACTGTAAATACCAAACACTGCTCCCGCAAGGTTTACATCTGCTGCTGAATCTTTCTTCACAACTTCTACAGTTGCAAGTTCAATCCAGGATACTTTAAAGTCCACATATTTCTCATCATCCACGCCTTCTCCAAATACCAGAGCCAGATCCTGATTTCCAGAACCTGTAGAAATCTTATAAGCTGAATAATCTTTAGTAATGCTTCCTTTCATTGTTGTAGACCAGCTCTCTGCCACATCACTTACCTGTGTCAGTGGTGCTGACAGATAAAACTTCGTACCACCGCAGATTTCTACATTTGCTCCAGCTTTACTTGTTTTTCCTGTTGACAGGTTATGAAGTTTTACACCTGCCGGAAGTTTCATAGTAATTGTCTGTAATGCATCTGCCTTAAACGTTATATCCTTTGTTCTCTGACTGTTACCGTCTACATAGGCTTTTACGTTTGTATCTGAAAAAGACATTGCCACTGATGGAATATCCGGTTGAGAAACGCAATAATTATAAAGTTTCTTTGCAAGATTCTGTGCAGTGCTGTTTGCACCTGAAAAAGCGTCCCCACTACCATTTGCATAAGATGCTGCAAGGTGTACCAGAATAAATCTGGCTCCGGCACTTAAATTTCCATATCCATTCTCTTCTGTGAAAAATCCATCATCTCCAGAAGCTTTTGTGCCGTAATAACATACCTTAGCAAGTGCTTTTCCATCTCCTACCTTATTGATTGTATAAGTTCCACTTCCTGGTCCCGGCTTGGATGGCTGTACACAGTATGCTGTGGCAGATACATTACCAAACTTCACAGTATACTGATAAGTAAGGTAACTACCATATCCATAATCTGCATAACGATACATGGTTCCCCTTGTAACAGAAACCTGCTGTGAACTTCTTGCATTTCCTGCAGAAGCCATAAAGGTTACGGTTTCTCCTGCATCCATTGCATACAGATCAATTCCATTTGTTTCTGCCTGTTCCAGCACTTCAGACACCGTAAGTTCAGTTTCCGTATCAACTGTATTTTCCTGGTGCGACTCTGAATCGTCATCACTCTGCTCTGTATCTCCAGTACCGCTGTCATCGTCAACTGCAATCTCAGAAGAACTCTCTGACTGCGTTTCTGTTTCAGACTCTTTTACAGTGATATTTCTGCTGATTCTGTAAGACGGATGACCACTTACCGGCTCTACCGCATATACTGCCTTGTAGGTATCCGGTGTATGGGTATCAAACTCGGCTCCGGCTTCATTTTTTGCTTCATGGAACATGATTTTCATTTTACTTTCATCCACTCCGTCAATACCGGACAGATCAACTTCCACTTCAAATTCATCTCCATAGGCAATTTCAATGTCATTTGCTGTTACAATCTCATCCGGATCAAGAGAATCCTGGACATCTTTTAATTCCGGATACTGCTGCTCAAACGGTATTTCTTCTGGTTCTAACTCCGATGCAGAAACAGCTATCGGCTGAACGATTACAGATGCCAATGTCGCAACTGCCATGACTCCTGATAAGAATCTTTTGAATTTCATTTTCATTTTGACTTAATCCTCTCTTTCTTCACTTATCATCGTTTTTCTTTTCAGCAGGTCTATACCTGCACTATTCAATCATTGGAACCACCTCCTGATATTTTTGTTACTGATACCTGTACATTTCTGAAAAGATAACAGCACATGCATATGGCGGCACCTGCACGAAGCGAAGCACCGCCACATGGTATCTGCTGTCATCTCCAATAAATGGAAATAACAGTTTTAATAAGGATCAAGCATTTAAGCCGCAAGAGGCCGTTCCTTGTAAAAGTGCCTTTCAGCCGTTTCCCTTTCACGTTCTCTCCGAATCCTGGCCGCTGGTTATTATGCGTAGCTGAGTTTCCGGGTATCCCCTCTTGCTATCTATATGAAATTGTCAAGGTACAAGTCCGGGCTTTTTCTTTTTGAAGAATTAACCCTTCACCTATAAAGCTCGGTAGAGGTTGTTTACCAACCCCCTTTTGCAAACTTTTTTATTTTTTTCTCAGTTTCTTTTTCTCATTACTTTCTGCGAGTTCTTCTAAACTGGCTCTCAGCTTGGCAACTGCCTTATTTCTCATGTTGTTGACTGCTGCTGAACTGATTCCATGAATATCGGCGTATTCCTGATAAGTCTGTTTCTCAAAATAAAGGGCATAAATAAGTTCCTTCTGCTTATCCGTCAGCATATCCATCATGTTTTCTGTCATCATTTGCTGAACAATCATTTCCTCCATGTCCGGTGCAATGCTTTCTCCAAGCTGCATTTCTTCCATAGCAGAAGATAAAGAAATACAGCGTTTCTGATTGCAGCTATCCAGATTGATGCTCAGGCGATCTTCTCCTCGAAGAACAAAACGCAGATACCACTCAGCCTCTTCAAAGTAAGATTCCGTCAGATTACATCCATATCCATTTCCAGCCACAGAAGAATAGCGATAACCGGAAATATCTTCGATAGGAAATACTGTTACCCGATTCTGTGCCTGATAGACCACATATCCGTTCTTATAAACAGTGATCGTGACTACGCCTACCTTGTTCTTAATAATCTTCTGAGCAACAACCGGGTATTTCCCCTCCCGTAAACTTTTACAACTCGGTTTCTTTTCGCCTTTCTTTGGAGATTCCACCATTTCTTTCAATTTTCTAAGTGTCAGCATGACAACCACCTTTCTGCCTTTCGGCTCCGGGCTGTCAGCAGACAAAAAAAGCAGCAAAAAAAGACTCCGATCTGCCCGGTTTTTTTTATACCGAGCGACTTGCGAAGCCTCTCCTTGCTGCTTTATGTATCAATCAGCTATACAGGAACACTCCCTGTACGCAGATTAATCAGCGTTCATGTTTTCATTTTCTACCGTAGAGTTTTCAGCCTTATCAGACTTTTCATCTAAAAGGAAACTAAAATCTCCCATTGCGTCATAGGGCTGATGTGTGATAAATTCTAAATATTCATCCTTACTCATTTCTGTTTGCCTCCTCTCTGTTCGATGTATTAATGGTATCAATTCTCCCCTCAAACAACCAGCCCAGTACTGTCCGAATTAAGCTGAAACAACGGACAAAACTGTCCGAATTTTGAGCGTAAAAAAACGACCATCCAGATTATCCTGTAATGATCGTCACCAACTTACTTTTCCATTCATCAATTCTATTAATTCCATACTACCCTCAAAATTCTTTTCAGCATTTTCCATCAGTTTATTTCTAAGATTCTTGTCCGGAATATTATAAAGTCTTTCAAAAAATGCCAACGCTTTTTCCACAAATTCCTTATCTTCTTCTGTCACATTTTTAGCTTCAAAATGAACAGACGTAACCTCTTCTTTTCCGCACTCTTCCCATGTAATATTTTCCTTAAACCATGACTCTGGCTTACCTGTAATTTTAGCTAAATCAGAAGCATATTTAGTAATAGGCCCCTTTCCAGCAACCATTCTGTCAACTGTTTTTTCAGAAAGGTTGAGTAGCTCTGCAAGTTTGGCATGTGTCATATTATTCAAATCATCCAAACAGTTTTGTATATCTTTTCCAATATCCATACGTGTTCTTAGTTTTTTCCCTGCCGACCCCAAGACGAGCTACCTCCTTTCTGAACCGTTTTTTGTATTACCGCCATATAAATGAAGACAATTATAGCCGGACGAAATGATTGACATTTCTATTCCGGCTATCTCATACATAAAATCCGTTCCAGAAAAAAGTAGTGCTTACGTTTTCAGACTTTTATCCTGTAATACCTTCGCAAAATAATTTTCCTGCGTTTATCGTCAACACGTAACAGCCTCCTGCCAAGTACTCTATCAGCAGAGACTTTTCCCCCAACTACCGTTATCATTTCGTTGTTTACCGCTATATAATTTTCAAGTGTATCTTTTCTTGAAACAGTTACTCCTACAACGCTGATAACACTCTGGTCACTTGCTATCATACGCACCGTTTCTCTTATCGTATTTTTATCCATAGTAATTTCTCGCATTCTTTTCGTCTCTCCAGCCACTATACTCACTGGAAATTGTTCTTATTTTACATATTTTTCATACAAATTTAATATATCTATTGCAAAAAAACCTTGACCGGTTTTTCTACGTATGATATACTAATGTATGTTGTATTTAACAACTTTTTCTATATGTTCCTCTAAAAAAGGAAAAGAAAATCTGGGTTGAAGGTTCAGATCTAAAGTTACTTATTAGAAGGGCATTCGTATGTGAGCCACAACTAATGTTATATACAACATGATATAGTACTGATAAAAGCCGACACCAATCCTGTTATTTCCAAGTGCCAATTGGATATAGACCAGTAGGATGATGTCGATTTTGTCTGTCTAAGCGTTTTTTAGATCTACTCTCGTGCCAAGGGAGTAGGTCTTTTACATTATAGCATTGCTACCATTTATTGTCAATATGCACTATAACTAATGCGTTATAGTGTCTTTTTTTGTGCAAATTGCATTATTTTACACGTCTATTTTTTAACAGCGTATATCATTTCCTTAATATTATTTTTTTGTGCAGTATTTTGCAATTTTATTATTTTCTTTTCCAAACACATATGGTATCATATATTTAACCAGTAAATGTTGCTTTTTCAGAAAGGAGTCCTGCCTTATGAACAACCAAGAAATTCTCCGCAAAATCGTCAATTACATTGAGAATGTTATGAAGGAAAAATCTTTAACCTCTCGTGATCTGGCTGATATTTGCGTCAAGAAAACCGGGAAAATGTCTCCAAGAACTATCGACAACATGTTTAAAACCCCTTCCTCTACAACTTTATCCACTTTGTTAAAGGTCTGTGATGGATTAGACTTAAACCTTAATGCTGTATTTCATTCTATTGAAATCGCAAAAACATCAGCTGAAAATGGACAGCATCGTTTCATCTTCGACATCGAGCATCCTGCATATAATGGTTACACCGGAAATTATCATGTATTCTTTCTTCCAACCTCTGCTTATCCAGAAGATCATTCAGGTCAAACCCTGGTTCATGGAACACTTCGTCTGGGAGATTTCAATTCTATGCATGAATGCTCCGCTATACTTGACATTGATTCTGGCGATTTTACAAATGAAGGTACCCCATTTTCTAAACACTATGAGGGAACTTTAGTTTATTCATCTAACAGCCAAATGTTCTGCCGACTTGTTTGCAGCAAATACGGAGATATGTGGTTCATGGTTTTTAACCATGGCAATCTCAATAACAAAGAACTTGCCTGCGTTATCGGCTGTGCTGCAACTGCCTCATCTGGTCGTTACCGCCATCCTGCGATACACCGATTCTGTCTGTGTAATATGCAGCAATATCCAGAAATTGATTCCGATACCCGTACACTCATCGAAGGGCTTCTTCGAATACAGGAAAAGCATATCTGGATAAAAAAGAAAACTTTAAACGAACTTCTTCTTCACAATAATTTTGATCCAGACTTTCGACGAAATCTTGAAAATTACTTAAATATTGCTACTGAGTACTATGCACTTCCCAAAAATACATTGAAAGAAGACATTCCTCTTTCTACCTCGGTAAAAGAACTTGCCAAATTATGTAATGAATCAAATCTGGAAAAGACCTTCCACATCTTGAACGAAGATGATCGGGAGCTGTCATGTATTTTAAAGAGTTGCCTTGCAACACCTCCTGCACCAGCGACTCCATCCGAAGCAGAATAACAAAAAAGGAGCCAGGAACATCTACTTCTCTGTGTAAATGTTTCTGACTCCTATTAGTCCTTCGCTTAATACCAATTTATTAAACGGTCACAATATTCTTTTTTACTTCATATACAGTTAAAGTTCCGTCTTTCTTGCGTCTCACTTCTGCATTATTTCCCCGGTCTGTAATCGTACTGATTACATCCAGCAAGTATAATGCTCTCTCTGTCTGTCCCACTAAATATGTACTCTTTTGTTCGCCAATCTTTTTCAAATCTGATCTCATCTCCAGTCCTCCAAGCAATATAATATCACTCAAACGGATAAGGGAAAGAAAACCGCTGATGAGTTTCTGATAAGCCATCCCGAAACAGTGCTTGACTGTTGCTTACCATATAGATTCTATCCAAAGGATCAGTGCTGACCTCCTGTTTCCTTCTGACATTTATGATTATACTATCAGAACATACGTTCGTCAATCCCTAATTTTATTTTTCATAAACAAATTGATTATCATGCTTCCGATCATACAACCAAGCCCATTATGAATCATATCATCCCATTCGAATAATCCACGCATAAATACCAACTGACTGGTTTCTATTACTGCTGATACCAGAACTCCAAACAATAATGTCCGATACCATTTCACTTTATGGTTTGCAATTATCGGTAATAATGCTCCGGCCGGAAGCAGCAATATACAATTCAATAAATTTTCTTTTAGCAATTCCCAGTCTTTGTATTTAAAAATTGCCTTCCATGACCAGAATGGTATCAATTCATACTGGCGAATAGTACTTGTTCTGGTAAATACCGTAGAGCCAAACACAATTCCAAGAAATATTACCATCGTCACAATAGCCATTGCCTGTATTATATTAATCTTTTTTCTACATACACATCCTGCTACCACAATAACTGTCAAAAGCAGCAATACACTAAATGCCAATATCTCATATTTAGACCACTTTTTATTATACGTTGTCCATATCTGGTAAATATCCATTCTACTACCCTTCTGTTTTAATCAGACCAAACCGACAAAATATCGCATATAGATAGCTCGCTCCAAATACCTTTAATTTCTTCGGTCCGTTTACATTTCCCTTCATCTCCATCGTTTCTTTCAGAGCAATATTTACACTGCTTCTGGTTATTGATTTCTTTTTCCGGTCAATCAGAATTTCATTTCCATTGACCGTATAATGAAATCTTAATCCCTTTACAGTCGTAAAAGAATATCCTGAAAACAATTTTAACGTCTCCCACAAATGATTTTCCAGTAATTCCAATGATTTATCCATGCAGTAATGCAATTTTTCAATTTCCTGCTTTCTTTTCCGGTACAATCTACACCTCTCTGCATACAGGCTTAATTCATCTGCATTGTATATCATTTTTGTATACGGCAAATAGGAATGAACCGAAGATCTGCTCAAGCCAGTCTCCTGCATAATCTCTGAAATATTTTTTCCATTTTCCCATAACGAAATAACCTGCTCACTAATCTCAGTATGATACACCCCCACCGTAATTAATATTTTGCGTGTTTTCATTAAGGTAATGCCGAACTGTTCTGATATTTGCCGTAATGAATTTACTGATCCACCGCCTGCTCCAGACATATATGCTTCAACAATACAGTTCGTAAACTGCTCCATTATCTTTTCCGAATCATATCCTGGTTTCTTTTTTGGTCTTCCCATTTTCGTGTCAATCCAATCAAATTGTACTAATACTCTGGGCGGACATCCCTCTATGCCAACCCAGAGTACAATTTCAAGTATTTTTATTCCACAGTCACACTCTTTGCCAGATTTCTTGGCTTGTCTACATTCAGTCCTTTCGCCACACTGACATAATATCCCATTAACTGTAACGGAATCACTGCAAGGCTTCCTACGAAATGCTCATCAATCTTTGGAACGTATACTGCAAAGTTTACCTGATCTTCTATCTCATATTTTCCATATGTTGTTAATCCCATCAAGTATGCTCCACGACTTTTGCATTCCAACATGTTACTAATCGTTTTCTCATAAAGGTCACTTTGCGTTAATACACCAATTACCAAAGTTCTTGGTTCTATCAGGCTGATCGTACCATGTTTCAACTCTCCTGCTGCATATGCTTTCGAATGAATGTATGAAATTTCCTTTAATTTCAAACTTCCTTCCAAAGAAATCGCATAGTCAATTCCTCTGCCAACAAAAAAATACATCATGTGCATTTGCATATTTTGCAGCAAACCATTGAAGTCTTTCCTTATCCTGCAATATCTTCTGGATCTTCTCCGGAATTGTCAATAGCTCAGAAAGATAATTGCTGTACTGTTCTTCTGTAATCATATTTTTGACTTTTGCAAACTGAACAGCCAGACAGTACATTGCCACAAACTGAGCACTATAAGCCTTTGTTGTTGCTACCGATATTTCCGGTCCGGCAAGTGTATAGAATACTTTATCTGCTTCACGTGCAATACTGCTGCCAACAACATTCACAACTGCCAATGTTATGATTCCTTTTTCCTTTGCCAGGCGTAACGCCGCCAACGTATCCGCAGTTTCTCCAGATTGACTGATTACTATAACCAGAGAGTTTTTATTCAATGACATTCTTCTATATCTGAACTCTGAAGCAAGTTCTACTCTTACCGGAATATCTGCCAAATCTTCTATTACATATTGTGCAGCCATCCCAACATGCCATGCAGAACCACATGCAACAATATAAATCTGATCAAATCCTAGGATTTCATCTTCTGTAAGCTCAACCGAAGATAAATCAATACAATTATCTTTTATTACAGAACCTAAAGTGTCCTTGACTGCTTTCGGCTGTTCATGGATTTCTTTCATCATAAAATGTTCAAATCCCGCTTTTTCAGCAGCTTCGGCATTCCACTTAATTTCTGTCGTCTGTTTTTCGATTTCATCTCCGTCAAGATTATAGAAATGAGCTTCTCCCATTGTTAATCTGGCAAATTCCAGATTAACAATATAATAGACATTCCTCGAATTTCACAGTGTCAGGCACCTTATTGTTACATCAACAATTAGTAATCGTTCCAATCATCATTCCAGTCATCGTTCCAGTCATCATTCCAGTCATCATTCCAATCACAATCATTGTAAGAATCCCCTGACCTGTCATGGCTGTGATCATGTGGATATTCATCCAGAATTTCTGCAATGATTTTCATCCCGTTACTCATATAGATTTCCTCCTGTCTTTTATTGTATTTATAATATGTGAATATAATATTTGATTTGCCGAACAGAAATAGTTTATTTCATTATCCCTGTCTGTCCTCGGACACCCATATCCGCAAATATCTTTTACAGAACACTTGTTGCAATAATCCCTAACCTGTTTTTGTATCATATTAAACAGCTCCTGATGTTTACTGCATGATACCATGTCTGAAATACTACATTCCGAGATATTACCTAAACAATTTTCTTTTCGCAAATTATATGGGTCACAAAAGAAAGCATCTCCTGAAGGCAAAAATGTTAGATAATATCCACACCGTTCCCTTTGATGATGGCTACAACATCTGTGTTTTCCTGTCAATATTGCTGAAATAGCATTATTAAATTCCCTGATATTCACTCTTGCTTCGCCATCAAAATATAAATCAAAAAGATCAGATAAGTAATAACCAAGTTTTTCTGAATCTACAGAACATTTGTCATCTGGGTTATAACAGTAACATAGTCCACAGTTTTTAATACTATTTTCCACTAGAAAATCATAAAAACTTTCAGCCCCATTCACAATATGCTTATTTGTAATAACACTTAATATTCCAAATGACACTTTTTGATTTTTCAGTTTATCCAATATAGAAATCGTTCTTTTAAACGACAGACTTTCATCCTGAGAAAAATGTGCGTTTACACCAATCGGTCCATCCAAACTTATCCCAATGCCAATATGGGACGTTTTAAAAAATCTGATCCATTCATCATCTATCAGTGATGCATTTGTCTGGATACTGTTAGTAAACTTAACACCTGTCTTATCTGAAAGTTCTTTCTCATATTCATAAATCTCGTAAAAACGCTCAATTCCCCATAACAGCGGTTCGCCACCATGAAAAAGCACTTTTACTTTTTGGTTTGTTTCCGCATTAATTTCCGCTGATTCTTCTAATATTTTTTTTACTATGTCAACATTCATGATTCCAGTATTTTGTTTATGATTCGAATATCTGCAGAAAACACAGTCAAAATTGCACATTTCCGTTACTTTAATTATTGGTGATATTACGCAAGCCATTACTCACCTCATAAAAATTTAATAGTATCTGACACCAATGGTCACTTCAATCAAATTGTGCCAATACTCTGGGCTGACATCCATCTCTATGCCAACCCAGAGTACTAATTTCAAATATTTTTATTCCACAGTCACACTCTTTGCCAGATTTCTTGGCTTGTCTACATCCAGACCTTTGGCTACACTAACATAATATCCCATTAACTGTAACGGAATCACTGCAAGGCTTCCTACGAAATGCTCATCAATCTTTGGAACGTATACTGCAAAGTTTACCTGATCTTCTATCTCATATTTTCCATATGTTGTTAATCCCATCAAGTATGCTCCACGACTTTTGCATTCCAACATGTTACTAATCGTTTTCTCATAAAGGTCACTTTGCGTTAATACACCAATTACCAAAGTTCCTGGTTCTATCAGGCTGATCGTACCATGTTTTAACTCTCCTGCTGCATATGCTTCCGAATGAATGTATGAAATTTCCTTTAATTTCAAACTTCCTTCCAGAGAAATCGCATAATCAATTCCTCTGCCAACAAAGAATACATCATGTGCATTTGCATATTTTGCAGCAAACCATTGAAGTCTTTCCTTATCCTGCAATATCTTCTGGATCTTCTCCGGAATTGTCAATAGCTCAGAAAGATAATTG
>ENA-OROP01001660-OROP01001660.1-human-gut-metagenome-genome-assembly--contig:-NODE-1660-length-19238-cov-5.876974_pt1 | contig 19238 bp, 16 predicted proteins | sample MGYA00242132_ERZ509056 | MGnify/ENA primary metagenome ERZ509056 (study PRJEB26280, sample SAMEA2338768) | human gut metagenome | biome: human gut; feature: human-associated habitat; material: faeces...
GCCATCATCTTCATATGCCATCTTATTTTTTAGGGACATTTACTGAATATCCCTAATTATCGGAACGATTCCGAAAGAAAATGATTTTTATTGAGGCAGTTGATCCAAAAGAGCTTTGATCTCATTATTCGGATCGACAGTCAACATCTTACTCCACCATTTGCGAGTTTCAGGATAGACATTCTTTCCTGCAGCATACTCTTTTTGATAATTATAGAAACCGATATATTTATAAGCCTCCAATAACGCCGCCTTATTCGGATTTTGAGACTTTTCAAGAACAGTCAATAAAGTTTCGTAATATGGCTTTGCCAATCCTTCTGTCGTTTCAGGATCAAGACCGGAATTCGAACGGGCTCTCCACAAATATCCACGATAGTCTTCCGGAGCTCTCTCTGTTACAATAGCAAACAAACTATCAGCCTTTTGATATATCGGTTTTTGAATAGCAAGTTTCGCTGCTTTTTCTTCCGGAGTAGCTTCGGCAGCCGGTGCTTCGGCAGAAGCGGCACGATAATAAATCGTACCCAAGAAGAAGTAATCTGTCAGGCTGACATCCTGATTACGTTTCATATACTCATTATATGCATCAGCACTTTTCAGCATATCTCCGGCAGCACGGTAAGCTTCGCTCAATTCCTTATAAAGTTCGATTTTTTCCTGATCGAGAGAAATAGCTTTTTCCAATACCGGAATAGCTTTATCCGCCAATTTGTTTTCAATCAATATATTTGCATAAATAATATAATCTTGCGTATTGAATTGGGGATTTCCCGGAGTATTCATAAATGTCTCTGCTGCAGTGAGAGCTTTATCATAATTTTTCAGCTCATAATTGTCATACATCGCCAAACGTTTCAAAATAAAATCATTTGGATTTTTTACAATCATTTTATCTACAAGATCCAGAGATTCTTGATACTTCTTATCAAAGAAAAGCAGTGCTGCATAACGAGACTGATCGCTTTCGAAATGATTGGGATTAGCCATATAACGTGCATAAGCTTCTACTGCTTGATTATATTTGCTATCCTTAAAATATGCTTCGGCCAATTCGCGTTGTGCAATAGCAGAATTAGGTTTCAATTTCAACAGATCTTCCAACTTGGCGATAGCAAGACTCGCATTAATAGGGAAATAAATATTCGAATATTTCACATAAGCTTCCAGACAGTTTTCATCGAAGTTTTGTGCCATTTCATAAAAACCGCACGCTTCGCCATATTTCTTATCTTTAACCAAAATATCACCTTCGAATACATAAATAGGTGCATACTCTTTATCTGCATCCAAGGCTTTATCCAAATATTTCTGATATTCAGGCATTACATTCTCATAATATGCTTTTGAAATGGCCAGATAAATCTCCGGATTTTTTTTATCCGATTTGATTACAGCTTTGAAAAGAGCTTCAGCCTCTTTTTTATTATTTTTCAACATCAATTTGCCCTTACCGATCGAATTATAAGGATAAAGAGGATCTGCCTGCAAGCCCATGTCATAATACATTCCGGCAGAATCCAATTTATTCATTCCCGAATAAATTTCTCCTAAATAAAAATATGCTTCGGCCTTTTTAGTAGACGGGTCATTCAAAGTTTTATCCAAAATTATCTTCGCCCTGTCAGGTTGTCCTGATTTAAAATATTCGATACCATCCGTATACGATTCTGCAAAAGCAGAACTCACCACCCCTCCAACAAAAAGGAAAGAAGCAAGTAACATTGACTTAGTTCGCATAATTTCTATAGTTTTCTATTATATATTATTATTATAAATTTTCTCTCACGTTTACGATACGGATTGCTTGTGTCGCCGGAACAATCCCGGTCTTCAAAATAATCCGCTGACCTTTATCCGATCCGACAAATGTAGTAAACCCACTTGGCAAACCGCTTTTGGGATCGGTAGTTATTATATAAACATCTCTGGTCAATGGATATAATCCCATTGCCAAATAAGCCTGATAAGGCTGATAACTGTTCGATGGATAAGCCACATCATCCCGACTAATACCCATCACCGTAATTTTATCTGAGAAAGAGAGACGCGTCGAATCATTTTTATTTCCGATCCAACTAGCTCCGATTACACCAATAGCATTAGGCACTTCCGAAACATAATCGATTACATTTTCATTATTATCCTGAGCATTCAGATTCTTCGACAAAGGTTTTCCCGCACAAATAGAATCTATTGCAAAACGCACCGTACTCGAATTCGGATTATCGAATACAAGTTGCAATTTACCTAATTTAGATTCAGGATAAACCTGATTCCATTCCGTAACTTCTCCCGTAAGAATCCGCCGAAGCTGGTCCATAGTAATCAATGTATCAGGATTTGCTTTATTTACGATAAGGGCAACTCCGTCCGTAGCGATTTTTACTTCTTTCGGATAAAGTTTCCGAGCATTCAAAGTCTCTACTTCTTTCGGAGAAAGCCTCCGAGTCGTAACTGCCAATCTCACACTATCTTGCAAGAGAGAGGTTATAACATCCACCTCGTCGGCATAAACCGGTATTATATTAGCTTTAGGATATAGTCCTTCAAAAACATCTATCTCCTGCTCCATAATCGGCTCAAAGGTTTGGTCCGCACTTATTTTAATAAGTCCTGACGTAGGGGTTTCGGTAATCCCTTTTTTCTTAGAGGAGTTACATGCTGCAAAAATCCCAGCAAGGATAAATACCGCACAAACTGAAAGACAAAACGATCTTTTTATTTTCATTATAAAATCTCCTAACTATACCTCTGGTTTCTAATTTGTCTATAGGCCCTAAAGATACCATATATTGCGAAAACAATTCCTATACTATACCGAAATATTTCTGAAAAAGTGTTTTCAAAAAGAGGTGTGAAGATTAAAAGATAAGCCATCCCAAAGTAAATCAAGATCATAAATATCCCGAAAATATAACCCATATTAATTTTTTTTGTGGGTTTCTGCGGCTTTTGAAGATCATTTTCTGTTTCCATAACTATAGGTATTTAATCTAAAATACCCGCAGCCCTACATCTGGAGACATAGAGGTGCGGAGTATTTTAGGTGATATTGTTAATATAATAACAACAATCTTACTGCATAAGTTTAAACACTACAGGAACTGTAAAATAAACAGCAACATTATTACCGTTCTGTTTCCCCGGAATCCATTTAGGCATCATTTGGATAACTCGTACTGCTTCTTTATCCAAAGAGGATTCGACGCTTCTCAAAACCGTTACATCCTTGATTTCACCGGTTTTAGAAACTACGAAACGTACTACCACACGTCCCTGAATACCCGCTTCCTGTGCAGGAATAGGATATTTGATCTTTTCATTGATAAACTTCAGCAATGCTGCTTCACCACCAGGGAACTGAGGCATCTGTTCTACAGCCTGATACGGTTTTTCTTCTTCTACCGGAGCTTCAGGCTGAACGAATTCCTTGAAATCCGCAATATCCTGTCCGTTGATCTCATCATTACCTTTTACATCGGCGATAGAAATAGCGATCTTACTGTTAGCAGCCAATTCATCCTGCGATTTGATATCTTCTTCATCGGAAACCTCACTATCATCTTTTATGACCGGAGCCGTAAATTTGATAGAGCTCTTCAAAGGAGGAGGAGGAGTCGTCGGAGCCATCGGCTTCAATTCTTCGTTTTTCTTGACTTCTGCCTTAGGAAGATCTGACAACTGTGTTACTTCTGTAACTGTAAAATCTTCTACTTTTTCAGGAGTCATAATACGAATCAAAGAAGGGAGCGAGAAACCTACAACTGCTACAATCAATATAATAAGCATTGCAACATTATGTCGTTTCGAAGAAGTCATACGCAAATCGTATGCTCCATAGCTCTTATTACGTCCTTCAAAAACCAAATCGCACCATTCTTTCGAAGTTAAATCTATTTTTGCCATTTTTCTTCTTTTTTAAATGAGTACTAATTAGTTTTCTTAATTTGATCCCGATCGATATTTTCCGTCAGTTTTCCTTTCTGTTCAAGGTTATCCAACAAAAACTCATCACCTTCGGTTATATCAACAATCGCATACTTACTGATGCTGCAAATCTGCATCTCATCAAGAGCATCTACAAGATTCTCATAAGTCGCATCATCTGTTGCCTTTATCATTACTACGGGAGCAGTATTTACATCCTTGATCTTCATCGCCCTTTCATTATACTCTTCATCTGAAAATTTCTTTTCCAACTTTTCAGCTTTCAAAGCTTTTATTTTGGCAACGATATCTGCATTACGTCCCATCAACATAGCTCTCAGACCATCGGCTTCATACGTAGTTTCTTTCAATGAGGTGTAATCCTCATAATTAGGCTCACCGGTATAATAAAATACTCGGTCATCTCCTCCCAAAATCAACGTAATAGCACGAGATGCTTTAACTTTCGTCTGGTCTTCTTCTGTAATAGACTTATCATTGGAAGGCATACTGATTTCCATCGTCTGCGGCTTACTCAATGATGTACAAAGCATGAAAAATGTGATCAAAAGCATATTCATGTCCACCATAGGAGTGAAGTCCACGCGAATCGTCATCTTCTTCTGCTTACCTTTGCCTCCCCCGTTATCTTTTTGTTGTACTTCTGCCATAATATTTTTCCTTTATGACTGTTATTAATTATCTGCGGGAATACTCTTAAGCGTAGTAATCAGATTATAACGATTCTCCCTAATATCCTGTAAAGATGACATAATCTCTTTTATTCTGGAATAAGGAGTCGTTCTGTCCGCCTTAATTGCAATTCTCAAATCTCCGTTTACATTCCTTGCCGTTTTAACCCAAGCTTTAAACTCGTTAGAAGGATTGGCCGTCGTATCGATAGGAATCCCGTAATCTTTCAAGATAGCGTCCTGCCTGTCCGTCGGAAGAGCTAAAAAAGACTTCATCTGGGCAAGAGGAACTCCGAAAGAATTCATCAGTTTAAATTTATTGATCTCTTCAGGAGTAAACTCAATACCGTATTCTCTGCCTACATTTTGCAATACATCAACCCGATTATCCTGATTATCCAGACTCATAAAGATTTTACCTTTCGGATCTACCAGAATCTGCAATATATTTGTTTCGGGGATCTTAATTTCCGAAACAGATGCCGGAGTCGCTACTTGCACAGGTTCTTTCTGTACGAAAGTAGAAGTCAACATAAAAAACGTAAGCAAAAGTACAGTCACGTCACTCATCGCCGTCATGTCGATGAACGTGCTTTTCCTTTTTACTTTTATTTTTGGCATAATCTCAACAGGTCTTTAATTATTTGTGAGTTGCTGCATAAGTTTGTACGATAGAGAAACCTACTTCATCAATAGCATAGGTAATTTTATCGATTTTGCTGGTAAAGAAGTTATATGAAATAACGGCTAACGCACCAGTACCGATACCGAAAGCAGTATTTACAAGTGCTTCAGAAATACCGGTTGACAGAGCGATTGAGTCGGGAGCACCAGCATTTGCCAAAGCGGCGAACGCCTTGATCATACCTAACACAGTTCCGAGAAGTCCGGTCAACGTACCCAATGTTGTCATTGTAGCCACAACCGAAAGATTTTGTTCCAATGTCGGTAATTCAAGGGCGGTAGCTTCTTCAACTTCTTTTTGGATATAAGTAAGTTTTTGTTCTTTAGTCAAAGTATCATTAGCTTCCATTTCAGCATATTTTTTCAATACTGAAGTAACAACACTTGCTACAGAACCTTGCTGTTTGTCGCAAATAGCTTGAGCTTTTTGAATATCACCGTCTGCCAAAGCAGCTTTAATGTTTTCAACAAATTTAGTCGTGCTCCCTTTACCTTTAGCTTTCATAAGAGCAAATGCACGTTCAACACTTAATACCAATACGGTAAGTAACAAAGTTTGAAGGACAGGTACGATTACACCTCCTTTATAGATAGTACCCAACATATTTCCAGGCAGAGGGTGTCCTGTAGGATCATTATCCATAAAGTTTGCAGGATTTCCCAAGATGAAATGGAAAATACACAAAGCAATAATAAAGCATGCTACAATCACAAGAAATGCAGACTCAATGCCACGAAATGTTTTCTTTTTAGCTTTAGCTTTAGTTTCAGTTTTTTTAGTTTCCATAATAAAAAAATTCTAAGTGGTTGACTGTTAAATTAAAATAGTTTGATAATTTATTTTCTTTATTATTTTGAGTTCCTATAACGCTATTTAAAGAGCTTTTAATCTTCCGTGTTCTTCAAATTCCGCAATAAAAAACCGTTTTTTCATATTTGCAATATCGGCAGCCTCGAAACAACACCTATTTTATAAAACAACGGAACCTCAGGCAGGATATTGTTTTACATGGCATTTTTCCAAATTTTCCAAAGAATACCGCTATTAAAGCAACTTTTGTGGGTCAAATGTAGTACATTATTTTCAAAGAAAAAAATTATGCGGTTTTTTTGTCAGCAAGCTTATATAGGATTATTTTCAAATATAAACTTTAAATTAGTGTTTTTCTTACCATAAAAAATTTTCAGATAACGAATTTCTGCATCTTGTAACAAAATAAATATTTAATTATAAGCTACTTTACTTACAAAAAATGCAGACACGAACACCGACAAAAGTTCTTGACCCGAATGGATCAAACATTCTTGTTAAAAATAAAAAAACACGAGTATCCATTTTCCTAATCCGATCTTTTGTTACTACCTTTGTACACAAAGAGCAATTGCACAGGAACTATTTTAATGAAAAAAAAAGTACTTCTACCTTTTCTTTGGTTAGCGGCATGCTGCATGTTGCTCGTTACAATTGTGCCTCATCACCACCATATCGACGGTAGAATATGCTTGCAATTATCCGAAATTCCCGAAAACGGACAAAATCGGGATATTACACACCGGCCTGACTGTGAAACTGACTGCCTTGCGCGTTTTGCCGCTTACCGGACTTCTACCGGAAATCCTGACCTCCAGTCAAATATTTTCATTGCACTTCCCGCAACAATCACTTCTTTCGATTTCAGACCGGACGAAACGGAATGTACAACGTTGCCTATTCCTCATAAAGACTTTTGCATTTCTGAATACAAAGGCCTCTCTTCCGGATTACGAGCTCCACCCCATTTAATCTGATTATATATAAAACGACAATTTTCAATTTTATCGTGTCGAGATTTTATTGTGTACGATAAGTAACGAGTAGTCCGTCACGAAATATTATCAGATTAAAAACAAATTTTCAATGAAACATATTATAATATGTATTATTGCCTCGGCTTATTTTTTTGCCGGATGCAATAACAATACCCCCAAAGATGTCGATCACGAACATCAACAAAACGAAGTCGATACTGATCACGAACATGAAGACGAAATAATTTTTACCGAAGAAAAAGCTCAAGCAGCAGGTATAGTCATATCGGAAATACAGCCCAAAACTTTCCGAAATGTCATTAAAACATCCGGACAAGTTCTTGCTGCACAAGGAGACGATATGACTATTGCAGCAACTTCTTCGGGAATAGTTGCTTTCGGAAAAGCATCCCTTACCGAGGGGTCTGCCATAAATAAAGGAACAATATTGCTTTCTATTTCAGCCCAGAACATACAGGACGGAGATCCGGCGGAAAAAGCTGAAATAACTTACCGAACCGCTCAAAAAGAATATGAACGTGCGGCAATTCTTTATCGAGATAAGATCATATCCGAAAAAGAATATAATCAAGCATTGAGTAGTTATGAAACGGCTCGTGTCGCATGGAAAGCCACAGCCGGACATCAGGGGAACAACGGCATTGCAATTACATCTCCGATGAACGGATTCATCAAAAGTAGGCTGGTTAATGACGGAGATTATGTCGAAATCGGTCAACCGTTACTAAACATTTCTCAAAATCGCCGGTTAATGTTGAAGGCCGAAGTTTCAGAACGATATTATCAATTCCTTCCGACACTAACCTCCGCCCATTTTAAAACTCCGTATAATGACAAAGTCTATACATTAGAAAGCCTCAATGGAAAATTAAAATCATACGGACGCTCCTCCGACAACGGGTCTTTTTATCTTCCGGTCATATTCGAATTCGACAATAAGGGAGACATTATACCCGGATCTTATGTCGAAGTCTTTCTTTTATCCGGAAATATAAATAATGTAATAACTGTTCCGGTAACAGCCCTCACCGAAGAGCAAGGAAGTTATTTCGTATATCTCCAACTCGATAAAGAAGGATACAAAAAACAAGAAGTTACTCTCGGAGTCAATGACGGGAAAGAAGTACAAATCCTTTCAGGAATAAAACCCGGAGACCGTGTCGTAACCAAAGGCGCTTACCAAGTAAAACTTGCGGCAAACAGCAGCATTATTCCCGAAGGTCATTCTCACAGCCATTAACAGGAGGAACAGATTATGCTAAATAAAATTATCAGTTATTCGCTGCATAACAGGTTATTAATACTTTTTGCAGCCATACTTTTATTTTTTACCGGCAGTTATACTGCCATGAAAATGGAAGTGGATGTATTTCCCGACCTGAATGCCCCTACGGTCGTAATTATGACCGAAGCTCCGGGCATGGCCCCTGAAGAAGTAGAACGCCTCGTTACTTTTCCGGTAGAAACGGCTGTTAACGGGGCTACAGACGTACGCCGCGTGCGCTCCTCCTCCACGACAGGGTTCTCTGTCGTATGGGTAGAATTCAACTGGGGCACGGACATATATCGAGCTCGCCAGATTACTTCCGAAAAATTGGCAGTAATGAGTGAAAGCTTACCGGCAAATGTCGGGACTCCTACTCTCGGACCGCAATCTTCTATATTGGGAGAAGTCATGATACTCGGCATTACATCCGATTCTACGTCTTTACAGGATTTACGTACTTTGGCCGACTGGGTAATCAGACCAAGACTTCTCTCCACTGGTGGTGTCGCCCAAGTAACAGTTATCGGAGGTGAAATCAAAGAATACCAGATATTGCTCGACCCGGCCCGCATGAAGCATTACGGCATAGGACTGAACGAGGTCATGAACACGACCCGGAATATGAATCAAAATGCAAATGGTGGTATATTATACGAATTCAGTAACGAATATATCGTCAGAGGTATAGTTTCAACAAATCATATAGATGAGCTGTCCAAAGCAGTAGTAAAGACAATAAACGGCATTCCGGTTCTACTTGAAGACATTGCAGACATTCAAATCGGAAACAAAGCGCCCAAACTCGGTATGGCTTCGGAGAAAGGAGAACCTGCCGTATTGATCACGGTTACCAAACAACCGAATACCAGTACGCTCGAACTGACAGAAAAACTAGATCAGTCCGTTGCAGAATTACAAAAAAATTTGCCGGCAGATATTCACATCTCCACCGATGTATTCCGGCAATCCCGTTTTATCGACAATTCGATCGATAACATACAAAAATCTCTGTTCGAAGGTTCTGTTTTCGTCATAATCGTCTTATTCTTTTTCTTGATGAATTTAAGGACTACCGTTATATCTTTAGTTGCCTTGCCCCTTTCCTTATTGGTATCGATACTGACTCTTCACTTTATGGGACTTACTATAAACACGATGAGTCTGGGAGGTATGGCAATTGCAATCGGCTCTCTGGTCGATGATGCGATAGTCGATGTAGAAAATGTATATAAACGATTACGAGAAAATCGCCTGTTACCGGAAAACGAACGCAAACGTCCGATAGATGTAATTTTCGAAGCATCCAAAGAAGTACGTATGCCGATACTCAACTCAACACTCATCATTATCGTCAGCTTTGTTCCCCTATTCTTTTTAAGCGGTATGGAAGGACGAATGTTGATGCCTCTCGGTATTTCATTTATCATAGCTCTATTTGCTTCTACAGTAGTAGCTCTTACCCTGACTCCGGTACTTTGCAGTTACCTGCTGACCGACAAGAAAAATGATAAAAAACTCTCCCGTGAACCGTGGGTCGCTCGAAATCTGAAACAGGTATATGAACGAGCTTTAGTGTGGACTTTACACCACAAAAAAGCGGTTTTAGGATCGACTATCGGATTATTCATCGTTTCTTTGGCACTATTCTTCACATTAGGACGAAGTTTTCTACCTCCGTTCAACGAAGGTTCGTTTACCATAAATATCAGTACGTTACCGGGAATTTCTCTTGAAGAATCGGATCGAATCGGACAGAGGGCAGAACAATTACTGTTATCTGTCCCCGAAATCAAAACTGTAGCCCGAAAAACCGGACGTGCAGAACTGGATGAACATGCCTTAGGGGTAAACGTTTCTGAAATAGAAGCTCCTTATGAACGGGGAGAACGTTCTCATGAAGAAATGATTGCCGACATCCGAGAGAAATTGGGAAGTTTGCCCGGAGTAAACGTAGAAATAGGGCAACCGATATCTCACCGTATCGATGCCATGCTATCCGGAACACAAGCAAAAATCGCAATCAAGCTGTTCGGTGATGATCTGAACAAAATGTTTTCTTTGGGCAACCAAATAAAAGCGGCAATAAAAGATGTCGAAGGAGTCGTCGATCTGAATGTAGAACAGCAAATCGAACGCCCACAACTTAAAATTAATCCGAAACGCGACATGCTTGCCAAATACGGCATCACACTGCCCGAATTTACCGAATTCATCGATATTGCATTAGCCGGGGAAGTTGTATCTCAAGTATACGAAAACGGACGGTCATTCGACCTTACGGTAAAGGTCCGGGATGACGAACGGGACAAAATCGAAAAAATAGCAAATCTGATGATCGATGCAAACGGGACAAAAATACCGTTGTCTTATGTAGCAGACATATCTTCTTCATCCGGCCCGAATACGATAAACCGGGAGAATGTCAAACGCAAAATCGTAATTTCTGCAAATGTTGCCGACCGGGATTTGCACGGGGTCGTAAAAGATATACAAGAAAAGATAAATGCAACAATAAAGCTACCAGAAGATTATCATATTGAATACGGTGGTCAGTTCGAAAGCGAACAAGCCGCATCCCGGACGTTATTACTGACGTCAATGATTTCGGTATTGGTAATATTCCTATTACTCTATCACGAATTCAGAAATGCAAAACAATCAGGCATTATCTTGCTAAATCTCCCTTTAGCCTTGATCGGCGGAGTTATCATGCTGAAACTGACATCCGGAGAAATAAGTATTCCTGCAATTATCGGATTCATCTCGCTATTCGGTATCGCTACCCGTAACGGAATGCTGCTGGTATCGCACTACAACCATCTTCAAAACGAAGGCTATAATCTGAAAGATACCATCATACACGGATCATTAGATCGTCTTAACCCGATCTTAATGACAGCCCTGTCTTCCGCTCTTGCTCTCATTCCGTTGGCAATAGGTGGAGATCTACCGGGAAACGAAATCCAAAGCCCGATGGCAAAAGTAATTTTAGGCGGATTATTAAGCTCTACCCTATTGAACGCATTTATCGTTCCCATTGTTTATCAGATTATGAACCATAAAAAAAGCGACTTATGAAATTCTATATAATTGTCTTCTTGTTGTTCTGTGCCGGAAATTTAGCGGCACAGAACAACATCGAATCGATACTCAGATCTATCGAAAAAAACAATAAAGAATTACAAGCCAGTGAACAACTGACCCTTTCTAAAAAACTGGAAGCAGCAACAGAAAACACTCTGCCCGACCCGAATGTATCATACGAACGGAAATGGGGAAAACCGGCCTCGATAGGAAAAACCGGAGAGCTGTCAGTATCGCAGAGTTTTGACTTTCCATCGGTATATGTTCATAAAAACCAGCTCTATGATCTAAAATCAGACTTGTATGATCAGCAAAAACAGATCGTCCGCCAGCAAGTGTTGCTTAATGCAAAAACAATCTGTCTCGATCTGGTTTCTCTCTTTCAACAACAAAAGTTACTGAGCCTCAGGCTTCAGAATGTACAGAAACTCTCGGCCCTGTATCAGAAACGGTTATCTACCGGTGATGCAAATATCTTGGAGACCAACAAAATAGAATTAGAACTTTATAATATAAAAACACAAATGCGGTTGATAGAAACCGAACGGAATAATAAACTTAAAGAATTACAAACTTTAAATGGAAATTTACCGATCGGAGAAGAGCTAACCGATTATTCCCCTGTGGATTTTCCGGAAAATTTTGAAATTTACAGTCAAGAAGCCATAGCCGCTGACCCTGAATTACGTTCACTCGAAAACGAACTGAAAGTAGCTCGAAAAAATATTTCGCTAAGCAAATCCCTATGGTTTCCTAAATTCGAGATTGGTTACATACGAGAAATGGAGCCCACAGACAAATATAACGGCATATCGTTCGGTATTTCTATTCCGCTATTTGAAAACCGAAACAAAATAAAACAGGCAAAAGCTTTAAGCGGATATACTCAAATGCAATTAGAAAACACCCGCCTGCAAAGTCTTTCTACTTTGCGACAACTCTATGATCAGGCGACCAATTTAAAAGTCTCTATGCAAGAATACAACAAACTGTTACAATCCCAAAAAACACTCTCTTTACTCAACAAAGCCCTTGAAAACGGTCAGCTCTCGATGATAGAATATTTTATCGAAGCAAATCAGGTATATGAGAGCATGCAAAATTATTTACAATTAGAAAACCAATATCAGCAAATCGTTTCTCAAATGTATCGATACAAGTTGTAAAAATTAACAAAAAGTTGCGCTATAACATCAAAATGTAGAAAACGGTTGTTTTCCTTACTTCTTTTTTTATATCTTTATAACTTGATCGTTATATCCGATGGAATAACATGATTTTGTGAACAAAAGAGATTAGCATCATCTGATTTTTGCATGGCAGTGATTATCTTTCATAATCGGACTACTAAACTTTCGCTTCAAAAACACTGTAACCGATAGATGAGTTTTACCGACCAATAGCAAAACAGAAAAATGATCTTGTTTCTTTTGTAATGACAAGTAAAGACTGTTCCGGAATTTCGGAACAGTCTTTTTATTTTGCAAAAAGATTCTATACGATACATACTTCTCCAGTTCTTTTCTCAGATAAAAAAATACGTAAAAATTTGTTTTTACAATTTTTTTATGCAACTTTGCAAAACAAAGTACTTTATTATTACAGAAACAAAATGGAAAATAAAGAAGTAATAAGCACATTAAGCGAAATAAAAAACCTGATGGAGAAGTCTTCCAAGTTTCTCTCATTAAGCGGTTTATCTGCAATTTTTGTCGGCATATACGCCTTTATCGGAGCTTACATTGCCTATTACATACTTGACCCTACAAAAATTACGACCTTAAACATTAACACACCCTACCGATTACAAATCATCGTCATTCTGGCACTGATACTATTAACTATATCATTAATAACAGCATTTTATCTTTCTTGGATAAAAGCAAAAAAGAATGGTCTCAGGCTACGATTAGATTCAATATCCATACGTCTGTTAATCAACTTCTTTGTCCCGTTATTAGCAGGAGGAATTCTTTGTACTTCTTTACTGTTACAGCAACATTACGGTCTCACTTCTTCCATCATGTTAATATTTTATGGTATAGCTTTAATCAACGGTTCGAAATATACCTATTCAAATACCCGTTATCTGGGATACGCAGAATTAACATTAGGTTTGATCGACAGCTTTGTTCCCGGATACGGATTGCTTTTCTGGACCGTTGGATTCGGACTATTTCATATCATCTATGGAATCTTTTTCTACCTGAAATATGACCGAAAAAATAATGAAGCCTAATCTCGAACATATCAATAAAGCCTTTGAAAGCAAAGTCCGATTAGGGATTATGTCTATTTTAATGGTAAATGACTCTACCGATTTTACCACCATCAAAAATTTACTTGATCTAACTGATGGTAATTTGGCTAGTCATACCCGAAATTTAGAAGAACTCGGCTACATAAAAAGCAATAAACAATTCATAGGGCGCAAACCCAATACCCGATTTTCCATTACTACCGAAGGACGGGAAGCTTTTATCTCCCACATTCGGGCTCTAGAAAATTTTTTAAAAAGTCAAAACCTATAATTTTTTTATTTATATACTTTGAAATTCAAAGTACTTTTAATTATCAACTAAAATATTCGATTATGGAACAGACCGAATTAACTCCGATTCAAGAAGAAGCAAAAAAAGGAAACAACAAAAACAATGCGCTGACAATCAAGATCATTCTAATCGCCCTATTAATTATTGTCTTGATCATACCGATTACAATGGTACAAAATATGATCATGGAAAGAAATAAAACTGCAAATGAAGCATCCGCAGAAGTACAGCAAAAATGGAGTAAACCCCAAAATATCACCGGTCCGATATTGGTAATACCCTACAAAGAATACATCGAGCAGGAAAATAAAATGCGACAAACAGACATTCGGTATTTATATATCTTACCGGAAGAGCTGCATATTTCAGGAAATTTAGAAACAGAAGACCTGAAAAGAGGATTATACGATATTGTCGTTTATCGTTCATCTCTCAAACTTACCGGCTCATTCGATATTGCATACTTACAGCAAAAAAAGATCACCGGACAAGAATTTCTCTTAAATGAAGCAAAACTGATAGTAGGTATCTCAGATTTACGCGGCATCACTGAACAAGTAGAAGGAAAATGGAAAAACGAGACTTTGTCTTTTAATTCCGGAGTAGATAATCTTCTTATCTTTTCAGGGGTATCTTGCTCCGTATCATTATCAGATAGGGACGAAGATGTACCGTTCAATATAGATCTCCGGATAAAAGGTTCTGAATCGGTGATGTTCACCCCATTGGGAGAAACGACACTCGTCTCCCTAAAATCAAACTGCTCGACACCCAGCTTTACCGGAGCATTTCTTCCTGAGAGCAGACAAGTTTCCGAAAACGGATTTTCAGCAACTTGGAAAATCTTGAATCTGAACCGGAACTATCCGCAAGTCTTCACCGCCGAAAAATGGAATATAGACTTAAATGATTCGTCTTTCGGAGTAAATCTTCTCCTACCCGTCGATCAATACCAAAAATCAATACGTTCTATAAAATATGCATTCCTAATCATCATTCTCACTTTCGTAATCTGCTTTTTTGCAGAGGTTTTACAGAAGAAAAATATCCACCCGTTCCAGTACCTGTTAATCGGTCTGGCGTTATGCCTGTTTTATACTCTTTTAGTATCCATCTCCGAACATCTTAACTTCTCCCTTTCCTATGCAATAGCGACAATAATGACAATCGGGTTGCTCACATTCTACCTAAGCGGAATATTAAAAATCAAAAAAACAGCGATAACAATAGGAGGGATGTTACTATTATTATACATCTATATATTTATTCTCATCCAAATGGAGATCTATGCACTATTAGTCGGAAGTATAGGATTATTTATCATACTGGCGATCATCATGTATTGTTCTCTGAAAATAAACTGGAATACTCCTATAAATAAAAGATAAAATATAAAAAATACGGGTGATCATCTTTTGAATAATCACCCGTATTTTTTATATCAAACATATATCCTATTTTTTAGTAGAATGCTTCAAGACTTTGGCGTCCAAATAAAAAATTATCTCTTCCGCCATATTATTGCAGTGATCGCCTATACGTTCCATTTTCCGGATAATTCCTATCAAATGAAGACACTCATCTGCCCGGTCGGGTTTATCTTGTATATAGCGAGCGACAATATGAGTAGCCTGACGATTAATCTCATCGACCCTGTTATCCATATCGAAAATTCCTACGGCAATAGAAGAAGATTCCTCCGTAAGAGCTTCTTTTCCTTTTTCCATCATTTTCTTAATCGTATCCAGCATCTCACGCAAATTGGTTTTATCCAATAATTCCGCATCTACGCTGATTTGCGGATAATCGATAACAAATCGAGACATTCCCTCACAAAAATCAGCGATACGTTCCAGGTTAGTATTGATTTTAAGCATCGCCAATACAAATCTCAAATCTACAGCAACAGGAGTATACAAACCGATAATATCCTCGCAATCACTATCTATTTTCAACTCAAAAGCGTTCACTCTTTTTTCCCGGTAAATCACCTCTCGTGCAAGGTCTTTATCCAAAGATAGCAACGCCTCTCCTGCCCGATTCAACTGCGAATAAACCAAAGTCCACATTTCAAGGACTTCATCTTTCAAATTTTCCAGTTCTTTCTCTATATATCTCATTATTTCCGATCTTTTATCGCATTATACTAAAATAATGCAAAAGGACAAAATAGATATTACAATACAATGACAAAATCAAAAAAAATATTATCAAAAAACTTAAATGCTCTTACAATAAAACAAGAATAACCTCCTATAATCCTACCCCCCAAAAACATTATTACTCCTAATTTTCCAAAATTCGGAATAACGAATTATCATAAATTAAAGAATAACTTTTGCCGGCTTTTGTATCGAAATTCACCATAGAATCTTTATAACGAATGCTACACATTCCCCCTGATCCAGACCGAATAACAGCCTTAACAAGCTCTTCTTTTTCCCAATGAATATCAACCTCAAAATTTCCTCTTGCGCATAACCCTATGACATCCCCAGAAGCCCATTTATCCGGAAGCGCCGGCAACAAATGAATAAATCCCATGTGGCTCTGCATCAACATCTCTATTATTCCGGCAGTTCCTCCGAAATTACCATCGATCTGAAAAGGCGGATGCATATCCCACAAATTATCGGCCGTGCCGTTTTTCAAAAGATTCTGAAATAAAAGATATGCATGGTTACCGTCATGCAGACGAGCCCATTGATTTAACTTCCATCCCATACTCCAGCCGGTAGCACCGTCACCTCGTTTTTCCAATACGATTCTCGATGCCGTGGAAAGCTCCGGAGTCGTAATCGGAGAGATAGTGCGTCCCGGATGTAGTCCGAACAGGTGATTTACATGACGGTGTTTATCCTTAGGATCATCTATATCTGCAGACCACTCCATCAGTTGTCCGTAACGACCGATCTTATAAGGCATCAGTTTATTAAGAACCTCTTGCCACTCTTCTCTCTCCGAAGCATCGACATTAAGAATCTTGCTCGCCTCGATAGCATCCAAAAGAATCTCTCTCACAACAGCATGAGCAAAAGTAGCACCCTGATCGACAGGTCCATGTTCAGGAGACGTTGATGGCGCTGCTGCATAACTCCCGTCAGGTTTATACCATAAATGGTCCACTGCAAATTCTGCACTGCCTTTAATCAGCTCATACCCCGTAGTTCGCAAAAAATCCTCATCCCGAGTATAATCATAATACTCCCATACATGAGTCGCCAGCCAAGGCCCTGCTACAAAGCTGAAATTCCATGACATGTCCCGACTGCTCAATGGAGAAGTGAAGCCGAATATATTCGATGAAACAGATGTAGTCCAGCCTCGAGTGTCCGGACCATAATAAGCTTTTGCCGTACGTTCTCCCGGTTTTACCAATGTACGAATATACTCGATCAACGGAGTTTGACATTCGCTCAAATTAGCCGGACAAGCCGGCCAATAGTTCATCTGCAAATTAATATTATTGTGATAATCTACCCGCCAAGGACCTTCTACATTATTATGCCAAAGTCCTTGTAAATTTGCCGGGAGATTACCCGCACGAGAAGACGCGATAAGCAAATAACGACCGAATTGAAAATAAAGTTCTTCCAAATAATGATCCGAAATGCCATTCCGATAATTCGACAGCCGCATGTCGGTAGGAATATCGGAAACAAGTTTACTCTCATTCAAGTCTATCTTCACTCGATCAAAAAGAGCGGAGTAATCTGCCCGATGGGCATTATAAACCGCATCATACCCTTTTGCCAATGCAAAATCAAGATTATTCTGTGTCGTCATAACGGGATCGACTCCTACATAAGCTCGGTCATCGTTAAAATCCGGGTTATAATTCATTTTATAATCGGTATCTCCCGCCACATAGAATGTTACATTATCAGCCCCGATTACCTTAATCGCGCCATTTTCCACTGTCACCGTACCACTTTCCGCTACCGCTCTTGCCCGAATGACAAACTGCATACCGTTACTGTCGAGACGACCGTTATAAACAATACCGGTAGTTCCGTCTGCTTCAACCGATCCGGAAGCCTGAGGATTCGCCACATACCGGAAAGTCAGATTTTGTCGCCCCGGTCTTGTACATTCAAATCGATATATCATTATACTGTCAGGATATGAACTGAAAAACTTACGGTAAAAACAATCCCCTCCTGCATTGAACTGTACGACTACCAAGGCTGAATCGAGAGAGAGTATCCGACGATAATCGGATATTTCGGACTCTGCTATTCCCGTATCGATATGAAACTCACCCATAGTAGTAAAACTCCCGAAACGAAAAGACTTCTCACTATCCGGTTCATACCCGCATTTTCCATTAAAATTATTCCGGGTCAACTCCGTAGCAACGGAATTAATTCCTGAAAACTGAATAAAAGAATGCCGTATCTGATCCAAAACTTTATACCCCTCCTTATTGGCATCCCAATAATATCGTGCACCTCCCGAGACATTAGGTCCGCCTTTCCATAAAGATTTCTCATTCAATGTTATACGTTCTGTCTCAACCGATCCCAAAATATTTCCTCCGAAACTGCCATTCCCTATCGGAAAAGATCGCTGTTCCCACGCAAAATCGGGATTAGAGCCAGAGTTCCCGTTATTCACAGTCCAAATTTCTTTCCCCGAAAGATCATTCGGAGTATCGAACCAAACAGATAAACCTTTAGTATAATCGACCGTATCGCAAGCGATTGCAACAGAAGTTTGTTCTGCATAACATTCTTCGGCTTTGATATATACACACGATAACAAGAAAATGCATCCAGCTGCCACTACAACTCTTCTCATGTATAATTTAGATTTAGTTCAAAGAATAATCATCAACAATATTTAGAGCCTATCTAAATTTTCCGACAAAAAATATTATCAGGTCATTTTTGTGTTTTCTTCCGGTCTTTTCCCCCGTTTTCCCTCGTCAAATAGCTCGCTATCATCCTCGTAAAAATAGAAAAACATACACGGAAAAAATTCTCAAAACCTGACCCGAGTAAAATTTAAACAGACTCTTATTGTATAGACAATCCATAATTAGAAAAAACGACTTTTTATGAATAGTCTTCTAACATCCGAAAGCTTAACCGATCTTTTTGATTTCCGGACAAACACAAAAAAAAGCGAAAGCATGTCTTACTCGACATGCTTTCACTTTAGAAAGTGGGCGTTGACGGATTCGAACCGCCGACCCTCTGCTTGTAAGGCAGATGCTCT
>ENA-OROP01001687-OROP01001687.1-human-gut-metagenome-genome-assembly--contig:-NODE-1687-length-19036-cov-3.512723_pt1 | contig 19036 bp, 26 predicted proteins | sample MGYA00242132_ERZ509056 | MGnify/ENA primary metagenome ERZ509056 (study PRJEB26280, sample SAMEA2338768) | human gut metagenome | biome: human gut; feature: human-associated habitat; material: faeces...
TGTTTGACAAGACCGGTACACTGACGAAGGCACAGCCGGTATTCCGAGAGGTAATTCCGTTTGGTGGAAAAGATGAAGAAGAGATGTTGCGTATCGCCGCCTGCCTGGAAGAGCATTTTCCACATTCCATGGCGAAAGCCGTAGTACAGGCTGCAAAAGACAGGAATCTGACGCATGAGGAAATGCATTCCAAGGTGGATTATATTGTGGCACATGGTATCGCATCACACATCGGTGAGAAGAAGGTCGTGCTGGGAAGTTATCATTTTGTATTTGAGGATGAGCAGTGTGTTCTGCCTGAAAATGAACAGGAACGTTTCGACCAGATATCAACCTGCTCTTCCGCTGCCGCACGAAAAGTGTCGCCGGCTGCAATTAAAACACGCTTGCCTTCCTGTTTAAAGCGGTAAGCAAGTTTACCGATTAATGTAGTTTTTCCTGCGCCGTTTTGTCCAATGAAGCCGAAAACGCTTCCCTCTGGAACCGACATATTCAGATTTTTTATAATTTGCTGCTGTCCGAAACTTTTAGATAGATTGCGGATAGAAAGCACATTCATTTTTCCTCACCTCTCCCAAAAACAAAATAGATAATCGGGCCAAACATAAGAATAATCAGGGAGATTATAAGCCACATGGCCCTATTCCCAAAACGATAATGTGGATGCCGGAGAATATGCCGGACAGCGGCCACGGCAAGGATCACATCAATCACAAAGATGGGAATAAGAAGCGGAAACATTTCCTGCAACAAAGACATACCAATTTACCTCCTATTGTTATAAATAATCTCTCGGAATCTTAATCCCTTGATTTATAAGGGCTTTGGATTCCTTTTTTATTAAAATCCCCCACTTTTTTTGCCAAAAACACTTGACAAATCGCTCAAAATTTGCGACGAAGCCGATTGAATATATTTTATTTTATCGACTGGAGGGCGATTTTTATGTTACCTGTTAATTGTGGCAGTCATGCTGACTACCAAAACTTTGTTGTTACTAATCTTCGTAAATATTATCCTAATCCAAATGCTCTTGCTCGTTCCACCTGGGATATCATTGAGCGGTTTTGGAATCTCGATTTATCTTTTACTGATACTTTTATGGCTGATAAATATTCAAAATTCGGACCAGCTCCACGAACTCCTTCTTGCATGCAGCGTTCTTATCTTCTTTCCATTGACTTTAAAGTTACTTCATTAACGGAATGGGCTGCTCAGCTTAAAATGAATCCTCTTTATGCTATCCTTAGTGGATTTGAAGTTGGTAACACTCCCGGTGTTGGTACTTTTTATGATTTTTTAAACCGCTTATGGAACTCTGATGATGATCATATGTCACCACACATCCATCCGCTGAAGACTAAGGTCAAAAGGCCTAAAACAAAAGGTACAAAAGCTGATTCCGTGGAAAAAGTTACAGTTGCCGATCTTCTTCCGACCTTGGAGAAAACAGATTTTAAACTTGATGAACAGCCTTATTCTTCTCTCTTTAAAATCTATCAAAAGGAATTCCTTGAGATTTCTGTTTCTACAGGGCTTATCCCTGCAGATGCTTTAGCATTAGCGGGTGATGGAACGCCTGTTGTAACTTCACACAGAGAACGAAAAAAACGTATCTGCAAATGTAAAGAGAATGGTATCCATGACTGTAATTGTAACCGCTATTTTTCCCAGCCTGACTGTGATATCGGATGGGATTCCTCTCAGGACTGTTATTATCACGGATATGACTTGTATATGCTTGTTGATTCACAGAGTGACTTACCTGTATTCCCTCATTTTTCCTGTGCTTCAAAACATGATTCACATGGATTCCTGCACGCTTTTTTCAGAATGAAATCATTTCTTCCTGAATACTCAGTTTCTAAAGTACCTTTAGATTCTGCCCATGATGCAATGCCTTACTATCAATACTTCAAGCGTGAAAATATAACGCCTTTTATTGACCTTAACGGAAAAGGTGGAAGACCTCCCATTTACAAAAACGACTTTACGATTGATAAAGATGGTGTTCCTATTTGTCCCTCTGGATATCGTATGCGTCGAGATGGTATTGAAGTTGCTAAAGGCAGAATGAAATTCAAATGTCCTAAGATCAGTCACACCAGTGGCTGTATCTCCTGTACATGCGAAAACCCTTGCTCAAATGTCAAATACGGACGTACAGTCCATCTGGTTCTGAAAGATAATCCAAGATTGTTTAATAATCCGCCAAGAAGCAGTAAGGAATGGAAACTGGAATACAATGCAAGAACTTCTGCTGAACGCTCTAACAAACGTGAGAAATTAGACTTTAAACTAGAAGACGACAGACACCGCTCAACTAAGATGTGGTACTGCCGCCTTTATCACATCCTGATGTTACAGCATCTGGATGCTTGGGATCTGCCATCTGAAGTCACCCCGCGAAAGTTGATTTTGGATGTAGCATAATCCTGTAGATTATTATATCTCATTTTTTAAAACATAGCGACAGTTATGTTTATTTCTTGCGTTCATTTTTACGTTCAAGAATAATATTTACTTGTCAAAGTTCAATGCCAGAGTTTTGCTGGCATGATCACTCAAGATTCCGAGAGATCATAAAATCATTTTTCATTTCGCGATTTTGCACAGAAGAGGGGGCGCCGGTCTTTAAGCGTTTTGATTTCAGAGATTCGTACCGCCCCTAGTTCCATTATATTTGTAAAGTATCGTTCTACTATTGATATCAACATCTTTTATTGTTATTATTGTTTCAAGCAATGATGTGAGTCGTAATCCGAGAAGATGCATAGCGACTATCACTGCTTGGTTAGGCTTCGTTTACCACAAATTTCCATTGACAATCTACAATTATTTGCATATAATATAAGCAAGAAAGCAAAGCTTTCTTTTGAGGCTTTTGTCGGAATCGCCTGGCTAATAAAAAACCGAAGAAATTGTGAGGGGTTTTTCGGAAGCACCTGGCTAATAAAAAACCGAAGAAATTAGCGATGAAGGAGAAGCACATCAGCTTCTCCTTTTTTACTGGGAGAATAAATCATGAGTATCACTTGTTGCTATATAAAAGAACAATACTTCAAAGAACATTCATCATTTGTAAAAATGCTTGACCCTGGAAACACTGCAAAGCAGTCACACCGATCCTATTTGTGTTTAAAAATAACTAACGATGGAAATGATTATTATCTTCCGCTTAGGAATAATCTAGGTGCTGATGTGCGTCCTTATGGTAGAATCGGTCACTCGGTTCCTTCGGCTTCTCGATCGGATGCTGGATTGGATTATCGCTATGCGCTTATTGTTAATGACAGCAAATACATAGAAATACCAACAACACAAAAAATACCTAACAAGCAGTGGAACAAAATAACTGCTGACTACAATAATATTATCTCAGAGTTCACCGTATATCTTTCTGGATTTAAAAAAGCGTTAAAGAAAAACCGTATTAACAGAGAAGCGCTATATAGAGAATCATCTCTTATTAATTTCACTTCTGAACTAACATCTTAATATATCATCCCTTCACCTTCGCTTCTTCGGCGAAGGTTTTTTAATATCTATACACAGGATTAATATCTTCCGTCAGAGTTTTTCTGTCGTGGCATCTCTTGCAAAGGGCCTGCCAGTTCCCACGATCCCAGAAGAGTTTCTGATCACCACGATGAGGTTTGATATGATCCACGACTGTAGCTTTCGTAAGATGTCCTTCCTCATAACATTTCACACAGAATGGATTGCTATCTAAAAACTTCCTTAGATGATAGATAAAGGGTGAGCGGACATATAGAAATGTTCATTACCTTATATTTTACCTTATATATCGTTTTTTTCCAAGAAGAAAAATAGAGCGGACAGAAAGATTATCACGCTCTATTGAAATATTTCTTCTTATTCAATTGATTTACAACATTTCAAAAGAAAGGAGATTCTCTTCGGCAAGATTATTATCGATTTCTAAAACCAGGTTCAAGACGTTCTCGATTTGGATTTTCTTTGTCTCTCATCCGCTGTCTTCGTTTTGCAACATTGATTCCGCATGTATGAGAACAGTAGATTTTATCGTTTCTACCTGGATTAGGCGTGAAGAATTTACCACAATTTGGATTTGCACATTTTTTCAAATTGTTATCCCCACTAGCCATAACTAATGTTTCAACCAGAATTCCTTCATACAAGTATTTCAAATCCCATTTAGATGCAATTTTTCCATTTTCATCAACCATCATTATGGGATGAACCCTTTGAAGTGATTCACTTATTATATCTGACAATATGTTACTAGCCAATTCATCTAAATGCTTCTTAGTTTCCACGGAAAGATGAAACCCCTCCGGTAATTGAAGCTCATTGAATTCATTAATCTTGATTTCATTTATTTGACCATTGTCGTAACGTATCAGATCAACAAGAAACTTATATAGCTCATTGGGATATTCATTTTGAAACAAACTCCTAAGTTCATCTGTAACATAAACTTTATTCTCGCCTTTGCCAATAGCTTGTGTTTCAACAACAAAACCAAACAATTCACATGCCAGTGATCTTATTGTTTTATCTCCAACTTTATTAAGAACATTTAGGAAATAATACTGGAATTTCATTGTTTCAGTACAACGTTCAGGATCATCTGCATCAAAATCATAAAACCCATACCGTTCATACAGCAACATTGGTAAAAGGAATCTAAATAGATTTTCATAGTTTATGCTTTGTGACTCAAGTTCACTTTTTACATTTAGAATACGCTGAGCACTTACAACATGCCGTTTGAATTCATATACCTGCATATTATCTTGCCTATACAACGGATACAAACTCGAATAGGTTCTCTCATCTACATCTAAACCCATGATGTAGCACCCAGGTCTCTCATCATCTATTTTAGATGACGAGTAGGGTAAACCGTATTCGTTACAAAACCTAACAATAGAATTTTCATCCTTAGTATCAACATTCGCGAGCTGAATCAATATGTATTCATTATTTTTGAATAGATCCATAAATAGACGTTTCTTCTTTAGTTCAGCTTCTCCGTTTCTAGCAGGATGAAACTCCTTTGAAGCTATATACTTTTTACCTTCAGATTCTATTATCTGATAGGTCCCAACATAATTATCAACCCAAAAACCAATATCTGATGTAATCATTTTAACCTCCAATGTCATACGGTGCGGTATATAGAGAGTATGACATATAGGGTTTAAAATGTAAACATACAAATAATCTTGCGCCAAGAGCTGAGGTGCATTACAAATACGCTCTTCATTCGACTGATTGCTACCACCGTGGCCAAGGTGAAGGCTCTTCCGTCAGAAGAATGAAGCAACTCGTAAACGTCAGCCCTAAGAAGAGCAGCTGACCGGATTATAGGAGGAACCCTATGAACGGTCGACTGATAGGACAAAAGAATATTTCCCGTGAGGTTTCCTCCAACGCAAATCAATGGAGGAAAATCCTATGGGAAGAATTGCAAATTACAGCAACACACAGAAGTACAGTGACAAAAAGAGTTTTGATGGCAAGCCAGTAGAAGAAGGAAAGGTATTGGTTCCATTCAAAAAAGAAGACATGAATCTCATGCCAGGTGAATACATCGATGATAATTTCACGACTTTTCACCTCGGAGAATTCAAAATTGTAGTAGGCTTTATGGCAATTAGTGAAGGTTACTTTGCGTCATACATGCAGGAATTTTGGGACAAGCTTACCAAAGAACTTGAAGCCAGACGTGAGGGTCGCTGCGTCATCGGTAAGAATGCAGATGGTACGGACAAGCTCTGCCCTTACACCCGCAAGTGCAAGGGATGCCAAAATAAGGGACTGCTTGAACGTCGTAACACCCACCGTGTAGAAATCATTTCGTTAGATTATGAATATGAGGGAGACGGTTTTGATATCGAAGACACCAGCACTCCTTCTGTAGAAGACCAGGTTCTTGAAAAGATTGACCCAGAACCCACTGAGGACGAACTCAAACTTCAGATGTTGGCTCACTTCGATAAGACCAACCCTCGCTACGGACAGATTATCCGTCTCAGCTTAAGCGGAATGTCAATTGACGATATCTGCATTACCATCGGCCTTAAGTCAAGTCGTGGCAGACAGGAAATCAATAACGCACATGATGCCGTTTGTGATTACCTCAAGCTTCGTCATCACAAGAAAAACCGTAAGTAGTACCAAGAGAGCGGTAACACTATATCTGTGCTACCGCTCTCGTTTTTAATGTCTATGAACAGGTCTTCTGCCATTTAACTGAAATTGATCGTGCGATTTGATATCCTTTATTGCTTTTTTTAAGGTACCACACCATGAGTGGTTGTGATATGGATGAGAAGCTTTATGCTTATGAAAGACTATACACAATTCCCTATCAGGAAGTTCAACATTATGTATATACCAGACATGATGCGTATTGTTCGAAACAAGAGTAATATCATATTCATTCGCAACTATAACTGTAAAATACTTTCTATCAATTGATTCTATATCTTCTTTCTTGAACAATAAGTGCCTCCTTAATCTGTTACATCAACAGTTGCATATCCGGCACCCTGCTCCGCTACAAACTGAGCATGAAGTTTCGCCTTTTCTACCTCGAACTTTTTCTTTAATGATTCTATTTCTCTTTCCATAAAATCCGCTTCGGCTTCTGCAATAGCAGCTCTCTCCGCATCCGGTGTAATAACAAGCTTACCATTCTCACAAGTGATAGAAACATAATCTCCGATATCAAAACCTAACTTCTTAAGCCACTGCCCCTTCAACATGATTGTCGGCGTTGCCTTATAGTTATGCCCGCTCTGGCTGATAACCTTAATACTTCTTTTCTTTGCCATAATCGAAATCTCCTTTTCATAATTTGTCATTGATTGCTTGTAACTCTGTCTCTAATTCATTCAGCCCAATGGCACCACCTCCCTCCAGCGAAAAAAATAAGCTGCAAATGCTTTCGCATCAGCAGCTTATCGCTTAAGTTCGGTATATTATGAAGTTATTTCTTTTCCGCTTTTTCCTTATCCATGATGTCGTAATACTCGTCCATATCAAGGGAAAGCTTTATATGAGAGTCTGCTTTTCGGTTGCTCAAGAGGCAGATTGTCTCCACATGTTTCAGAATTTTATTTATCGCCTGAATGTCACCCTCCAATGCTCTTTCGATTACCCAAAACGGTATCAATTTTTTATTATTTACACTTTTTTCTTCCGTTTTCATCTGCATTTTCCTCCAGCATAATCTTTAGTATTTCAAGCGATCGTGTACGATGCTCATGTACCGTACTTCTGACAAGGTTCAGTTTTCTTGCTATATCCGCATCATTCATTTCCACAAAGTATGACAAAAGAATAATGTCCCTTTTTCTCTCTGTCAGTGCAGTTAATGCTTCTGCCAATAGAGCATTTTTTACCTCCACATCATAACCGCCTGCCCGAAAATAGCTTTTTTCCAATTCATATTCATCAAATATAGAAAGGCTCTCCATCTCTTGTTCGGATAATTCTGAAAACAAAGTTTCATGTTTTCTAAGATAGGCTAAATGTCTTTCATAATCCACTATTTCGCCCTTTAATGCCAATTTACATTTTCGATCAAACTGGTGCATTACCGTTTTTTCATCATAGGAAGAAGATTGCTCCATAGAGTTCACCTCCTCCCCGACCATGAGATATGAGCAAAGGTCTTTTTCCCTTTCACTCTTATCCCGTTTGAACAATGCGTTTTGTTCGAATCTGAAAGAAAATTTCTTAAAAATGACATAAAAAAACGTCCTCATAGGTCAAACCTACTGGACGTTTTTAATTTATATTTTTCACAAAACGAATACTCGCTTCCTGTACTTCCATTTTCCTGCCAATGCAGATATTCCTACTATCAAAACTGTGTATATAATTGAATCTCTTAAAACCATAATTCGCAGAGCTATACTTATTACAAGCAAGAAGCTGTACCCCAAAATTAATTGCCTCGATCTTTTTGCATAGAACCTACTATCGACTTTTGACAATGGATGTATCGGATTATCTACAGGAGAAAACAGAACAATTACACAAATGAAGCATAAATAAATAACAAACATACAATCCAACGAAATCACGTTGATTTTTCTTACTAGCATTGCAATATTCACGATTCCTACAGAAATCATACAGCATTTTATTTCTGTATCAGCATGATAACCGCCCGCATACGGGCGCAAAAAATATATTTCCAAAAAGACCAAGATACTAAAACAAAATTCGTGCCACAAAACACCTGATATTGCAATTGCAAAAAAATTTAATAGTATCCAAAAAAGCTGATTTAAACCATATTGAATAATTTCCTTTTCGTTCTGATTTTCACATATTTGGTTTGATATTTTCCTGCTCCACTCACCTATCATTCAATTTTCTCCTACAGAATCTCTCTCTTTAATCATATTAACCCTACATTAAATATATCTCTTTACCTGTTTCAGCATTAACCAGCATGACGTATTTTTGAGAATTATTATCATTTATCTCCAAATACCAGATTGGTTCTGCCGTATATTGCTGATCTTCATTTATGTATGCACGCTCATAAAATTTTGCCCGAGTCACTGTATAAGTAGATTCATCTAATAAGTTTTCATACTTTGTTTCTACCGTTGCTGCGATTTCGTCAAAACCTTTTAACGGTACATTTTCCCCATCTTCCTGGAAATCATAAAGACCATACACACGCAGGCTTTCTATCCCCCGTGTAGAACAAACAGCAACCACTGGACTGGACTCTGGCGTATCATATGCAAGCGCCTGTGCCATAACCGATAATTCAGGATACACAGGAATCCCACTTACTGTCTGCCTTGCATATACGATACATACATCATCCTCGTTTGTCCACTCAGGCTTTCGTTTACTCTCTTCCAGCAATCCTTCAGCAACATATTGGTTTTCAATTTCCCGAAGTATATCCGCGCTCAAAGAAGAAGTCTGAAAAACTAAATTTTCTACTGCATATCCGGCATTTTCAAGAGTTTCTTTTACTTTTTGTACAGCATCCTGATCGTTTACAATAGATTCTGTCGCAGAAGTAAACTTCTCCATATTCTCCGTATTAGTCACCCCTATTTGAGCATAATAAGCCGATTTTTCCGTTGATACTCCAAACTCCATTCCAATCCCTACATTTGTACCATCCGCTAAAACATAATAGTTTTCTTCCGGATATAGATCACTAGCAGGAGTATTATAATGCTCGAGAATTTCTTTTCCTTCTACAAAATTTGCATATGTCTTTTCACTATCCACAAAATGCACACTTTCCAAAATAAATTTGGGAATCTCTTTTCCGTTCCAATTCTCCGGAACTTCTAACTCACACTGAAACCTAACTTTACCGGATTCGGATTCCTTTTCATACGTCTGCGCATACGCATTTTGAGTCAGCATAATAAGCGATAACGCACATATACCTGAAATCATTATGTCTTTTCTCATTTTTCTGCTCTCACTTACAAATCACGGTGTATAACGTCCTTCTACATGTAAACTGCCTACACTTGCTGTACAATGCATAAAATATTCGTACCTGGGCAGCGCGTAGCTCGTATAGGAAGCACTTGCACTTGGAGTATTTTTTGAAATCGTTGCAGTATTAGATGTTGTTGTCGCATGCAGTCTACTGGATTTACAATATAATTTTCCTGAACTACTGAACTTAGTACCTGTCACATAAAACTTCTGCTCATCATCAGCTTTCACCGATCTTTTAGAAATAATATCACCCGGTATAGTAATGTTAAATGTAACTGTATCTGCAAATACCGGAACAGTGCTTCCTGTCAAACATAAACATGCTGCTACTCCACATAACCATTTTTTTCTGTTCATCTTCATCATAATCTTCTCCTTTTCTCTGCATTTTTGCTGCCATCTTTAACTTTTAATTTGTTTCATCTTTTACTTTACTGATCACACCTCCCTCCATCTCATATACCTCGTCGCAAAGAACCTCTATATCCTCCCGGTTATGGCTAGCCAGGATAATCAGTTTATTTTCTTCTTTCATTTTTAACAGAAGCTCCCTGATTTCTCTTACCCCGTTTTTGTCCAGACCATTCATAGGTTCATCCAAAATCAAAATTCCCGGATCTTCCATGATGGCCTGTGCAAGAGCAAGTCTCTGACGCATACCCAGTGAATATTTTCCAACCGGACGCTTCAATGCAGGATCCAAACCAACCTTTCTCAGAACAGAGCAGAGATAATCTTTATTCTTTTTGTTTCGCAAAGTATAAAGAAATTCCAGATTATGATAGCCACTCCAGGTCCGCAAAAAACCCGGATCCTCAATAATGATCCCCGCATCGGTCAGCATATCCTTATCTTTCCCCATCACTTTACCATTGACAGTTATCGTTCCCTCATCACAGGAAAGAAAACCGCAGATAGACTTAAACAAAACAGTCTTTCCAGAACCGTTGTGCCCTACAAGACCATAAATTTTGCCACTTTCACATAAAAGTGAAACATCCTTTAAAACTTTGTTATCTTTGAAGCTTTTACTTACATGAGATACTTCAATTACGTAATCCTGCCTGTCCATATATTTCACTCCTCGCTATATATCCTCATTTTCCCAGTTAAATTCTATTTTTTTTACCTTTATTAAAATAATGACCGTCATACACAAAATCCCTGCTATTAAAAATCCAAACATATAAGGTATAGATGGCAGCCAATAGTAACCATAATCCGGGGTTGCAATCCTTGCCAGTTCAGCCCATATCGTCGGGATAAAAAAAGCCAGTTTATGACGTATCATGGGATGTATATTCAGCACGGGAAATAGAGCGATTGCCAGGGCAAGACCACCTGCAACTGCAGCAATCTTATTCAAAAACAAACTTAGCAGGAACATCAGAACCCCAATAAATGTACAGATACAGGCACAAAGAAGAATCTCCAGCCCTATAAGCTGTAATGGCGAAAATTCAGAGAAAATCTCGTAATAAATAAATACAGAACTATCAAACTGCGTAAGAGCCCTTGTCGTTGCTGCCGTTCTCAGCAGCTTTCCCCATTCATTGCTCCATTCAATGTCCGTTAAAAGAGGAAGTATTGTGCAGATGACTGCCACAACAGTAAGAACAATGGAACGGATAAAAATCCCTCCTATTTGCCCTAATGCCCAACACTTTCTTCCTACACGGATTGCATGATACATATTCACATGCTGCATAAAAGGCACATCCGAGTTCGCATAAATTACTCCAAACCAAAACATAATCAGATAAGAAAAACTACACATCGCAAATGGAAATACGCACCAAGAGGACGGGTAGTCCACTGCAACTGAAAACTGTCGGATAGCCCCTACATATGACCGGCTGACTACAATCATCAATATTACAAAAACTGCCATTTTGCTATTGGCGATTTTCATCATGGAATTTTTCCAGGTATACTGTAATAACTTCATACTCCCACCTCTATAATCTGCTTTTTATTTTTTTGTATATTCCCCAGGTAAGCAGTGCCGAAAAACACAAGCTACAGCCAAAGACTGTAAGAAAGTACTGTATATCCGTCGAAAACCGATTCAAGGTCGGATATATCAGCATTACGCTGAACCAGCCCTTTCCACGATATTCCAATAATATTTGCTGTATTAAAATAGGTGTGATCAATATCAGCATTTTATTAGAAACAAACATAGACAGAAATGAAGCCGCCAATGACAAGGTCCCTGCAAACATCCCCATTTGCAATGCGGACAAAAAAACATAAGGCCAGTAGTGTTTTCCGACAATCAGGGAACCGTACATTCCTTCCATAAAAAAAGCATCCTGTAATCCCTCGGAAGTCCAGGGTATCTTTAACCGTATAGACGCAACAAACAGAAGGCTTCCCAAAACCATAGTGATCACAGACGCTCCATAGACAACCACTGCCTTGGATACCACATATTTCCATGTATTTCCTCTGTTGATGCTGTATCTGGCATATTTATACTCCAAATCCTCGCAAAACACCGTTGCATAAGAGAATGCGCAAAAAGCATAGGCAATCATAATCCCGGACATACTAACAGCGAAACCGTATGTATCTAGCGCATTTCCATTTACCATTCCCTCAGTAAACGCATAATCTTCAAGGGAAAACCACATGGATACTGCAACACCCACAATGGCCAAATATATTGGGTAATTTTTTATCAGACGACGGATATCCGTTTTTAAATAATGTGCTCTATTCATCCGTTTCTCTCCTTTTGTAAACAGCTCTTTTTCCACAGAAAAAAATAAATACACAAATACCTGCAGCAAAGCCACTTACATTTATCAGGAATAACATCCTTTTTTTTCTTTGTTTCTCTTTCTTTTTAATCAGCTCTTTGCTTGTTTCGAGAATTGTATCCAATTTGTCATAAGGTATCTTCATGTCTCTGATTTTTTTATATATTTCTCTTTCCCACTCATTCGGGGCATTTTCTATACATTTATTAAGCCTTCTTCGTTCTTCTACAATCGAATAAGGAATTGTGGATCTATTCATAAAACATCCCTTTCGCTAATTTTTATTGCAAGAATATTTCCTTTCCTGTTTCCGCATTAATTAATGTTACAGATTTACTTATATTATTTTCGACTACTTCAAAATACCAGATAGGATCTGCCTTATATTTTTGTCCCTCATCCAGATATACCCTCTCATAGAATTTTGCTCTCGTCACTTCATACTCCGCATCGTTTAAAATATTCTCAAATTTTTCCTCAACCACAGCAGCAATATCCTCGAAAGGCTTCAGTAAAACTTGTTGTTCTCCCTTTTCAAATTCATAAACGCCGCCAATATCCAGAATTTCAATTCCCCGGGTAGAATATATCGCCTGGACAGGAGCATTATCCGGAGTATCGTATTCCTCAAATGAAATACCAAAAGATTTCTGGCAATACTCATCATTTCATGAAAAATAGGAATGTCTTCATATTTTTGATACCCATAAATAAAATACGCATCATCTTCCTGACTCCAGCTTTCCTTTCTTTTTTCTTCTGTTAAACGACCTTCCTGTAAATATTGTTCTTCCAAATTTTTCATTGTCTGAGAATTTAAGGGGTAACAAGCAAATATAAAGTCTTCTGAATGGTATCCCAATTCATCTATTATTTTTTGTAATTCTGTAATACATTCTTCGCCGCTTTTAAAGGAAACATCTGACTCTTCAAACACAACCTGATTATTTGAATTTCGCGCACCGATGGATGAATAATATTTGGAATTGCTGCTTCCGTAAGTAATGCCTTCATTTATATCAAGACATTCATCATTTGCAAATAGATAATAGTCTTCTGGTGCCCTCCCTTCATTTACCGGAATTTCCGATTTTTCAATTATTTCTTTTCCTTCACCGAATATAGTCCATGCTTTTTCCCTGTCACAGCTATATAGTCCCTTTACATCAACTGTGCTTATAGCTTGTCCTTTTATATTTTCCGGCACTTCCAACTCACAATTAAATTTTACCTTCCCCGAATCAGAGGTTTTTTCATACTTTTCCGGGAAACTATATTCTGCTTCTTCCATTGAGACTATTTCTTCCCCTGCTTTTTCTTTGACATCTACAGAACTCTTGTTACATCCAGCCAAAACCGAACATATACATAATGTCAGGCAAAACCATCTTATTTTTTTCAGCATATTTTTCTCCTTAAATTCAGCTAAGGGATACCGTATGTGTATCCCCTAACTGAACTTGTTATTTTAAATGTTATTCGTAAATATTACGGAGTATATCGTCCCTTCACTCGAAGATATGATACACTGGCAGATGTTGTCATGTAATACGTCTGCCCTGATGGTGCATTACTGTAATATAGTGCGCTACTCGACAAATAACTCGGAGAAATTGACGCTATCCTTGACTGTATTGCACTATTCGTACGATTAATAGACCTGCAATCCAATCTTCCCGTCTTATTAAACAAAGTTCCTGTTACATAAAACCTCTGTTCCGAATCAAATTTAGCAGCTCTCGGAGAAAGGATATCTCCTGGTACCGTGACGTCAAAATCAACTGTTTCAGCAAATACCGGAACTGTACTGCCTACCAAACATAAAGAAGCAACTAAACCACACAATGTTCTTTTAATCTTTTTGTTCAACATAATTTGAATCTCCTTTCATTTTGAATTCTTTAATTTTTTTACGGCCGTTGGGAGTTTAGGCTGGTATCCTAAGAAAGGACAGGTTGTATTGGCATCTCTTACAGCTATCCTCTTTGCTATGTACCCCAATACCTTGTTCCCATTTGTAGAAGTTCTCTTATCCATTGGCTTGCACCTCCCTTTGAAGTGATTGAATTGTAGCATATAATTATTGATTATTTATTCAATTGTCAAAATTCGCCCACGATTTTGTCAAAATTAGACTTTTCTTTCAAGTAAAAAAGAGACCCCTAACGAGTCTCTTAGTTTTTAATCCGCGACATATATAAAAGGACCTGAACACAGAATCTATTAGATGTATAATCTATTTTTATTTCTCCTCCATTGGCAATGACCACTTTTTTTACATTTTCTAATCCAATACCATGTATTGCAAGTTCTGGCTGAGTTGTCTGCAGTCCATTTCTCTTTTCAAGGATTTTTCCTGAATAGCTGTTTTCTATAAAGATTAATAACACCTCTTGTTTTATTTGCATTTTTATAGTTAGTAACTTTTCCTTCGATTTACTGGCCTCTCTTACTGCATTATCTACCAGATTCCCCAAAATCACGCAAATATTAAAATTATTAAAATATAGATCTTTCGGAATATTTATTTGAACATCTACTTGATTCAGCGTCTTGTTTGCTTTCTGCAGCATATAATTTAATACTCCGTCTATTTCCTGATTACCTGTAGTTGAATATTCTTTTGGATTTAGCATAAAATCCTTCATGCCGCTTAAATATTTTATCATGTCGTCATTATTATTTTTTTTAGCCATTGCAGACAACTCAATGATATGATGTTTTATATCATGCCTCAATGCTTTCGCCCGTTCTTCCGATTCTCTGGCTATATCTAATTGATAAGAATAAACTTCTAACATCTGTTTAAACACCTGCTCATTCATACGGGCAGAATAAAATTTAAGGAGTGAATGATACAGATAAAAAATGAGAATATTAATAAAAAGAAGTGCCAGTGCTGCAAAAATAACAATTTCTTTTATTTCATGCGCAACAATAATCAGATAATATATATATACAATACTGACAACAGGAACCATTAAAAGTGCAGCCATATTTAATGCCGGTAATGTAATTTCTTTTTCGGGTTCTGTTGTCCTCTGGATAATAATTGCAATAAATAATAAAGCAAAGCTGGTAATACATTCACATACCTGATTCACCGGCTGTCCCATCGTATATTTTGTTAAAGATAAAATGACAATGCTGTCAACCAATGCATTAATCACATATATAACAAATACAGCCAAACATTTCTTTGTTTTCTTTATGCGGTATGGAAAAAAAATCAAAAAAAGACTTGTAATGTTTGACAAAATATTCATAGCCGGAGAGGAAAATAGCAAGCTTATCGCACTTGTCCATGCCCAGCCTATAATATATAAAATAGAGACATGCTTCCATCTACTCTCTTCTTTTTGCACAAAAATACCAACAAAATACTTCAATGCGTAAAAACGTAATGCATTTGCCAGTAACGCTATAATATCATTAAATATTTTTAAACTCATCTGCAGCACTCTCCAAAATCTTTCTTCGTACATCTGCACGATTAATTTTACTTATATTTAGTACATCTCCATTCAGCATTTTTACCCACTCGTATGTAAATTCCTTTACATAATTCTCCCCTGCTCTCTTGGAACGTCCGTAAACGGTCTTCGGATTTGTGTCATCGAACTCCGTATATGGAGTATGCCGGATTCCGTCAAATACATCATCCGTGGATATCTGTACCATCTTGGCCCCTGTCTTTCTTGCCACAATACTTAAATTTCTTGCTCCCAGCGCATTCACACGGTATGCAAGCTCCGGTTCTTTTTCACAGAGATCTGTATCTGTGACTGCTGCACAGTTGATGATCACATCCGGACGGTTGATCACTCCGAAATTCAGCACCTCATCGGTGTCCGTAATGTCTAATTCTTCCTTATCTGTGTTAAACACTTCCATTTCTAATGGATCCAACACTTCATTGATGGCCGATCCGATCTGTCCGGATGCACCAACAATCCATAATTTTAACATATCTGCTTCCTCCTCATCTGCCGGGACCGGCTGACGCCAGTCTCTCTGCTTTCCTTTTAATATAGCTAGTATACACAAAAAAACCGTCGGTTTCAATTCTTAACCAACGGTCTCAAATCTACTCCTCTATGGTATTTTTTTCCACACATCGGTAATGTCAGCGTTTTTACTGACCTCCTGCACCACTTTTGTGCTGCTTATATGTAGAATATCTTTCCCTTCATTCTGCATAAATACAAACACCGCAAACAGAATCATACAAATAAATGTACGGATTCCCAGGCTTCCCTGTTCTGCCTCTTCCTCACCATACAGTTCACTATAAGATGCCCTGTATCTGGGATGTATTGCCGGTATCCCGGATTCCTGATAGCTGTAACGTGTCTGTTCCAGAAGTTCTCTTCTTCGCTTTTCCGCTTCATTCACATGCGCTCACCTCTGAAACAATATATGAAATATCTGTTTCACTCATGTGCAAAACTTACTGCATACAGGCTCTTTTTCATGTTTTCTAAGAGTTTCTGTTTAACGATCTGCCAGTTCTTTTACGATGTCTTCCCATGTCAGACCTTTTTCTACCATCAGAACCATTGCATGATACAGGAAATCCGCGATCTCATATTTGACTTCTTCCGGATTCGGATTCTTTGCTGCGATCACAACTTCCGTTGCTTCTTCTCCAATTTTTTTCAGGATCTTATCCATTCCCTTATCAAACAGGTAATTCGTGTAAGACCCCTCCTTTGGATTCTCTTTACGGTCTGCGATCGTGTCATATACCGATTCAAAGATCCGAAGCGGATTCGTCTCATCATAGTCAATTCCTACAAGCGGCTGGAAGAAGCAGGTCGGATTACCGGTATGGCATGCTGCTCCGATCTGATCTACTTTTGCAAGCAATGTATCCAGATCACAGTCAATCGTCAGGGATTTTACATACTGGAAATGACCGCTCGTCTCCCCCTTTACCCAGAGTTTCTGCCGGCTTCTGCTAAAATACGTCATCTTTCCTGTCTTGATCGTCTCATAGAAAGATTCCTCATTCATATATGCCAGCATCAGGATCTCCTGTGTCTTATAATGCTGGACGATGACAGGGATCAGGCCCTGATCATTGGTCTTAAACTGTGAGAACTCCATCATACTCTCAAAAGATGTCATCTTAATTCCTTCTTCTGTACACTTATCTTTGAATGCCACACAATCAATATCTGTACGGCTTACATATCTTCCCGAAAGTCCCCGGACACCCGGGCATTTCAAAATTTTAAATAGCTCTGACTCTTCTTCCGTATCCGTAATGATCACACACGGTACATCTGTTACATTCATAATGGAATTCAGATCCAGTCTGTGCATAAAGACAATTTCACTGCTGTAATCCTGGATCAGATGCTGATGTTTGAACAATGCATCAAAATCATTTAATGATACCGCAAGCTTCTCTTTTCCGAATCTTTTTGCCGCATCCTCAATCAGTTTGACACTATCCGGCTTAGAGAAATTTAGCATTGCCCGTTTTGCACCTGTATACAGAATCTTCTTAATATCTTCCTGGCGTCTGATATTGCCGCCTGCGATCATCGGGATCCTGATCACACGATTGATCCGTTTCATCAATGTGATCGTTTCATCATGTTCTTCATCCGAATCTGAGAGATCCAGCACGATCAGTTCATCTGCACCGTGATCACTGTAATATTTTGCAAGTTCAATTACGTCTTTGGATACAACAGTCGGATCATCAATCCATCTGACCGCTTTCCCGTCTTTTATAAAAATGCAAGGTATTAATCTTTTATAACTCATGTCTGTCCGTCTCCTTTTAGAGGCTTCCCTTTGTGGTCCATGCCTCTTTTATCCTTGGCTCTTCCATCGTCGCCATATCAAGTGCTTTTCCGAACGCTTTAAACAGCGCCTCCGCCTTGTGATGATCGTTGATACCATCCAGAATCTTCAGGTGGATATTCATCATTGCGCTGTAAGAAACTGCGTAAAAGAATTCCCTTACCATCTCAGTATCCATCTCACCCATCTTATCTGACACAAACTCTGCATTATAATTCAGATATGGTCTTCCGGAGAGATCCACCGCACAAAGTGCGAGTGTCTCATCCATTGGAAGCATAAAGTGGCCATAACGTTTGATTCCGGCTTTATCTCCTATTGCTTCCAGAATAGCCTGTCCAAGTACGATTCCCGTGTCTTCGATGGTATGATGACTGTCCACTTCCAGATCCCCTTTCGCATGTACCGTCAGATCGAACAATCCGTGTCTTGCAAATCCATTCAACATATGATCAAAAAAACCGATTCCTGTATCAATCTCCGTCTTTCCGGTTCCATCCAGGTTCAGAGTTACCGTAATATCCGTCTCCTTTGTCGTTCTTGTCCTGGTGACTGTTCTGTTCATAGCTCCTCGCCTCCTTATTTTTCTGCTGTCTTCTACTCTTCGCCCTCAAAACGGACTTTGATAGAATTGGCATGTGCCGTCAGCTGCTCTGCCTCGGCAAATGCTTCAATATCTTTATGTATATCGCGTAATGCTTCTTCCGAATATCCGATGATACTTGATTTTTTAATGAAATCATCCACAGAAAGCGGTGAGAAAAATTTTGCTGTACCATTGGTTGGAAGAACATGGTTCGGTCCTGCAAAATAATCTCCCAGTGGTTCACTTGCGTATTCCCCGATAAAGATGGCACCGGCATTCCTTACTTTTGTCATCACATCATATGGATTCTTTGTCTGGATCTCCAGATGTTCGGATGCGATCTCATTTGCAATATCAATCACATCATCCATCGTATCTG
>ENA-OROP01001726-OROP01001726.1-human-gut-metagenome-genome-assembly--contig:-NODE-1726-length-18689-cov-4.667597_pt1 | contig 18689 bp, 18 predicted proteins | sample MGYA00242132_ERZ509056 | MGnify/ENA primary metagenome ERZ509056 (study PRJEB26280, sample SAMEA2338768) | human gut metagenome | biome: human gut; feature: human-associated habitat; material: faeces...
GTTGATCCAAGAGAAGAAGGAAAGCTGGCAGAAGAGATCCAGAAGAATCTGATCCAGGAGCTGGAAAAAGAACAGGCAGAAGAGCAGGCAGAACAGCCCGGGGAGCAGGAAGAACAGTCGGAAGAACAGTCGGAAGAACAGTCAGAAGAACAGACAGAAGAACAGTCGGAAGAACAGTCAGAAGAACAGACAGAAGAACAGACAGAGCAGCCCAAAACAAACGCAGGGACACCTGTACAGAAAGAACCGGAACAACAGGAAGAGCAGAAGCAGGAAGATGGTCCAAGTTACCGGGTCGTAAATATCATGGAGGAGATTCTTACTCCGGAACTGATCCTTGACGCACTGAAAAGCAATGATACCTGTACCTGCAGCCGCTGTCAGGCAGATGTGAAGGCGCTGATGCTTACCAGGCTGCCGCCCAAATATATTGTAGCGGATAATACGACAGTCCCGATGCTGTTAACCTTTTACCGCAATAAATTCCGTGTGGCTGTTTTAAGTCAGTCCATGAGAGCCTGTATGGAAGTAAAAGAACATCCACGCCATATCTTATAAATTTTCATGCTGCGCCGAAATATTTATATAGAATCTATAGAATCACAGGGATAAAGTATACAGAAGCGGCGCATTTTATGTACTCCGCGACATCACATGACTGAAAGGAGCAGCAGATATGTCAAGTGTATCAAGAACAAGCAGCAGTCTTGGAAATACAGCTTTAAGAGGATTTGGTGGTTTAGCTTCCGGTATTGACAGGGATGCACTGATCGAACAGATGACAGCAAGAACAACATCCAAGATCACATCCAAGAAACAGGCTATGACCAAACTGGAATGGAAGCGGGATGCATATCGTTCTATCAGCAATAAGATCATAGATCTTCAGGACAATTACCTTAGCTATTCAGCAACAAAGAGCTTAAAAAACAGTGATTTCTTTGCAAAAAACCAGGTCAGTGTACAGGGAGATCCTGACTATACAAAATATATATCAGCGACAGGAAATGCAGACACTGCATCCAGAGTATCAGTTCTGGGAGTAAACAGATTAGCAACATCTGCCACATTGATCTCCGGCGAAAAGAAAACAGAAAATGAAAAAGATTCAGCTATTACCTTAGGCGGCATCAGCGCGTCTGATTTTGAAAATAAAGAAGTAAAGACCTCCAATCTTTCCGGAACGAAGCTGACATTTGGAACCTACAGTATTACAGATAAGAAATTCACAGAGGAAGCAACCTTTACGTTCCCCACCAGTTATGAAAAAAAGGTGGACGGAAAAACAGAGACAGTCACCATTGATTATACGGCTGATTCTAAAGATGTAGTAAAACAGCTGAATGAAGCCCTTGATTCCCAGGGATTTCTCGGAAAAGATGGAAAGAGCGGCATTAAATTTACACTGAATGGTGATCAGATCCAGATCAGTCAGACACCAAGTATTACCGATAAAGGAAAAAGCTATGTGATCAGGGAAACATCATCTGCTTTAAAGAGTCTTGGCTTTAATTCCGGCAAGATGAATCAGGATGATATAGATAACGGCATTTCACTTGATGAATTTAACGCATCTTCAAATAAATCTTCATTCGAGGCTGCAGCTATAACAAAGCAGCCCCTTTCCGGCTATCTTAAGGGAAAATCAATCTCTGTTTCTTATGGCGGACAGACAAAGAATATTGAACTGATCGGCGATAAGGAAGAGATAAAAGATTTTAAAGCTTTTAAGGATAGCTTACAGAATAAGCTGGATAAAGCCTTCGGTTCAGGAAAGGTTACTGTAGGTGAGGGTCAAAATGGCAGCCTGACGTTTACTGCAAAAGACAACAAACAGACATTACAGATATCCGCAGACTCAAAGGAACTCCAGAATGCTCTGGGTATCACATCTACCCAGTCAAATAAGATCAGTACAGGAAGCAGCCTGTGGGAGAACAGGGTCAAACTGGGACTGGGAAAATACAATACAAAAGAGGAATTAAACGACGCATTAAAAAACTTTACAGTCAATGGTGCAAAAATAGATAATATCACTGCAGATACCACAGTAGACGGACTGCTTACTGCGATCAATAATAATAAAGATGCGGGAGTAACTGCCATCTATCTGGGCAGTGAAAATAAATTTGTTCTTTCTTCCAATGAAAAAGGTAAGGGCCGTGAAATCAGCCTTGGTGCAGATCCAAAGGATACTACTGATGCAGCAAATCTCATTTTCGGCGGGGTAAGCCAAGATGGCACAGATGGTGAGATGAGTATTCTCTATAATGGGGTACAGACCACCATTACCAGCAGCAGCAATACCTTCTCCATTGACGGTCTGGATATTAGAGCCACTAATACATTTAATACAGGCTCGGCAACTGCTGAAGGAGGCGTCAGCTTTACTGCTTCAGCAGATACAGAAAAGGTGACAGAGACTGTAAAGAAATTCATTGAAGCTTATAATGCCATGATCGATGAGGTCCGCACCCAGGCAACAACCAAGCCGGACAGTAATTATAAGCCTCTGACAGATGACCAGAAAAATGAAATGAATGAAACCTCCATTAAAAACTGGGAGGATAAGGCAAAAGAGGGTATTCTGTACAACAGCAGCGCTTTAAAAGATCTGGACAATGCTACCCAGGGCATTTTCTCTTCAATGATGATAAATGGTGTTTCTTATGACGATCTTGAAAAGATCGGAATTTCCTTCTCAGATGATTACACAGCAGGTGGAAAGATCGTATTTGATGAAGAAAAGTTTAAAACTGCCATGGACAGTGATCCGGAAAAGGTATCAGACCTGTTCACAGGCACGCATGGTATTGTAAACACCATAGACAGTACTCTTTCTACTTATGCCACCAGATATGCAAGCAAGAATGGAAATTCCTATGGTGTGCTTATTGAAGAGGCAGGATCTGAAAAACTAAGCCTGACCCTGACTAACAACAGTATTTATAAAGAATTAAAGGATATGCAGGAAACCATCACAAACCTGCAGTCCCAGCTGTCAACTGAGCAGGACCGTTATATCAGCCAGTTTACGCAGATGGAAAGGCTGATCAATCAGATGAATTCACAGTCCAGCTACCTGTCACAGTTAGGTGGCTGATGGGGGTAAGAAAGCATGTATGAAAAGTTTAAGCAGTACAAGGAAAGTACGATCTATTCTATGAGCAATCTGGAGTTGTTGCTTTTATTGTATGATGAAGCAGTGAAACGTCTGAAAATGGCACAGATCGCACTTGAGGATAAAAAATATGAGACTTTTGAAGAATGTCTCGAAAAAACAGGACGGATCGTCCGGTATTTAATACAGATACTGGATATGCAGTATCCCATCAGCAAGGATCTGAAACGTATCTATGAGTACCTGATCTATGATATCAGCCGTGTTAAAGCAGGAAGGGAACGCAGGGCAGAAGAGATTCCAAGGATCAGCCACATACTTTCTGAATTAAGAGATGCATTTAACCAGGCAGGAAAGATTTCCGGCGATCAGCATATTGTGAGAGAACGAAGTGTTTTCGGTTAAAGGAGAATATATGAGCGCAGACTTGGAAACAATTTTGATATATCTTCAAAGGAGATATAATATATTAAGAGAAGTTTGTAGTCTGACGGAAGAACTGGCGGAGGCAGTGGAGCGCGGCGACACAGTCTCCGCTTCTCTTCTTTTAGATATGAGGGGAGAACAGCTGCAGCGCCATGCAGACTGTGAAGAACAGATCATCCTGCAGACTGTGGGAAACAGCCTTCAGGCCCGGTATCTACGAGATTTGGCTAAAGGTCCATTAAAGAATGTAAAAAGCTGTTTTAAAGGAAAGACAGAGCGCGAAAAAATGCTGGAGAAGCGTATTGAGGATCTGCGTTGCCGCACAGAAAAGCTTTTAGATAAGATACGCAGGATCGATGGGGGACTTAACAGAAGAATATCAAAAAACAGGTGAAGTTAAATGGAAAATCAAAACTTTTATGAAGGCCGCATACTGGTAAATATGGCTGCATCTGTTGTGCGCCAGGATGATTTAAAGCCGCTTCATGGAAATCTGGACTGGGAAAAGCTGTTCCGGGTTGCAGATTATAACAAAATTTCAAACCTGATCTATCTTGCGGTCCTTGGAAATAATGAAAAAATGCCGGAACGGTGGAAAACACGCTTTTATGAGCGCTACAGCGATATTCTGAAATTTAACGAAAGCTGCACAGAAGGAGAACGGGAGATACTGGTCCTTCTGGAATTAAAAAAAATCCCGGTACTCGTCCTTTCCTCCAGCAGCCGCAGACAGCTGTATCCAAGGGAGGAAATGGCAGGGGAAAGCTCTCTGAAGCTTTTTTTTCTTGACCCGGAAGATTATCTTTTTGCAAAAGGCTATCTGGTCAATATAGGCTACGAAACGGATACTCTCTATCCGGGAGTGGGTGAAAAGATGCGTATACCAGGTCGCTTTTCTGTGGAGATCTATCATACCTTTCCTTTTAAAACCCAGGTATACCAGAGGGGGATGGAAAAGCTGCTCCAGCGTGCTTTCCTGAAAGAAAATGAAAACTACATTTATGAATGGAATGCCATAGACCAGCTAGTCTATCTGATGATCCAGTCTGCTTACCTATATGTAACAGGACATCTGCAGATACGCCATCTGGCAGACTTATATGTATTTTACAGAAAAGCAGCAGAAGAAGACCAGTTTCAGGAGCTTGAGAACCGGCTAAAGGAATTTAAAGTAAATATACTGGCGCAGAAGCTTCTGCATTTAAGCTATATGTGGTTTGGAACACGGGAAGAATGTGCCAGCATGGAGACAGAGGAAGAAGAACTCCAGGTATTTGATATACTGGAGAAAAATGTATTCTACGGCATGACAGGGAAATTTGGGCCGGAAACAGATGAACAGGCGCTGGATCTTAGATCAGACATATTAAAAGAAGAAGAGCGGGAAAACCGCATGGAAAAAAGAGCATTATTTTACCGGCGTCTGAGAGAGTTTTTTTCTCTCGTACGCCGGCAGCTGAAAGAGCTATATGATATTTTGTATAGCAGATAAGAGTCATTTTATCAGTATTCACCCGTTTGCGGGTCATTAAGCTTATGGTCTATTTCTTTATATAAGAATTCAGTCCTTTTTCAATAGAGCGCAGTGAATCTGTATCAGATAATAAGGCATCCAGGTTGCTGCGTTCTGCTTCTGTCAATTCTTCCCGCAAAATAGAAATATGCTTCGGGGCATTTATAGCCAGGCTGACAGATCCATTGTCGCAGTCAAGTACAGTGATGCGTATGTCATTCCCGATCAGGATACTGTCATTTTTTTTACGTTTCAGTATCAGCATGGCTATTTATCTCCTTTTTTAGTGTCCTGTTCCTTTATCTCTTTACCAAGAAGAGAACGTAAGGTATGGCGGTAATCATAGTCAGCGTTGGATAAGATCACCTGGATTCCTTTGCGGGTATCCGGATTAATGGCAAGAGGACATTTCAAGTTGACGGTTCCATCCAGATAATCCTTCTTTACAGCACATATGACATAATAGGATAATTCATCACTGGAATTTACTTCCAGAAAGGATAATTCTTCCGGTAGAAGAACCGGTGAATAAGAAGGAAAGAGTGCTGCTGCATCGATGAGAAAAAAGGCTACATAAGGTTCGTCTACAGACTGCAATATCAGCAGGGAACTGTCATCTTCCTCCATAGAGAGGGGAAGATAGTCATGGTACTGGGAAAAACCAAATAAACCATCTGGAAATACAACCAGTTCATCTTTTGTATAATCAATTTCGCCGTAATATTTTGTATCAATCTTCATGATTGCATAAGCCTCCGGGGGTCAGTTTTTATATGGTAACATTAAGAGCAGGGGAATCCGGCTCTTTTTTTGGTGGAACATAATTGGGGGTGCCGGTATACACAAACTCTACTTTTGGATAAGAGGTTATGATGGTCATTTCCAGGGCTGGTACGTATTCCAGATTGCCAGATGCCACACGAAATTCAAATTCACCTCTCTGAAGGGTATACAGCCCATTATTGTCAGGGCTGCCAGAAAATGGATCACAAAAGCTGTTTCCTGATCCAGAGACGTTTGCTGTGCCATGTACTCTTTGGACAGTATCCCGGAGATCAAAAGCTTGTCTGATATCCTGGATACAGGTCATGCTTTCCGGAGAACTGATCCCGTAATTTTGAGCCTGACGTACTTTCAGGCGGTATTGGGAAATCGCCTGATGCTGTCTTGCTGCCAGCTGGTCCTTTGAAACCAGACTGGCATTTTGACGGAAACGGACAGATTCAAAAGGTTTAAAATTTGCTTCAATCACAGGTTTCATACATCTTCACCTTCTTCAGACCTGAAAATAGAAAGTTATTTTTTACTTGTTTTTTGTAAACAATGTACCGGTATCATTTTATAAAATCAAAAAGAGATGACTGCATCAGGTTTGACCCCATTTTTAAAGCGGCAGAATAGGAGTACTGGTAAGAGTACATTTCTGTGATGGCTTCATAAGGATCAGCTCCGAGAATGTCTTTGTATTCCTCTGTCAGGTTGTCGCTTAAAGTATCAAGACGGGTTTTTGTAGTTTCTACCAGGGAATATTTATTGCCAAGGTCGCTGTAAACGGTGCTGATGGTATGCTCTGTATTAGCTGCATCTTTAAGTACACTGCCCATAGTATCTGTAAATTGATCAACGGTCGTAGTATCATTGATATAATTATCACAGGCCATAACCGAACGGCTGAGAAGTGCCACAGGAGTGGTTTCCAGGGCAGCTTTGACCGCATCCTTTGCATCCGCATCAGACATGGCATTTAAGGAATCTGAAGTAAGCCCCGTAAGCATATTCAGTCCTCCGGTATAGGTATCTAAAAGAGACTGGCGGTTGGAAATATCGCCATAACCGATATCTACCCGGCCTTGTTCTCTCATAGCTGTCACAAGGTTGTTCAGGTCATCATCGCTTAAATGATAACTGTAAGTATTTTTATTTTTATCATAAGCCATGGTCATATTGACTGTCTTTGTGGTACCGTCTGAATACTTATGGGTATAAGTAAGGGTTTTTCCATCTCCGCTTAAAGAAAACGGAGCTGTTGTAATATCATTTCCTCCATAAACATAGAAATCCTGATACTGGCTGTTCAGATTGCTGACCATGCTCTGCACATCCTGAAGAAGAGCATCTCTTTTTGTCTGGACAGAAGTTTTTGAACTGTTATGGGAGGAATCCAGCACATACTGCATGGAAGTCTTACTGTTGCTTAAAGTTTTCTGGATATCCCTTGCGCCCTGCTCCTGTTGGTACAGACGGTTTTTAATATCACCTAAAATAGAACTTTTACTCTTTGCATCCTGATATAAATGATCCATTTTCTTTCCCTGGTAATAAGCAAGAGGATTATCAGCAGCTGTTTCATAAGCAGCGCCGGTAGAAACCTTGTTCATGCTTTTGTTCAGATTGCTTTGAAGATCATTTAAAGAAGAAGTATACCTGCGGTAAACAGATGAACGTACAACTCTCATAATTTATTAATCCTCCTTATATTTATGCACCAGTATTACTGATCAGGGTATTCAACACTTCATCAAGGGCAGTCATCAGACGGGAAGCAGCATTATAGGCTGAAACGTAGGCCATCATATTGGTTGCTTCTTCATCCAGGCTGACACCGGAAAGAGAGTCTCTGGAGTCCTGGATACTGTTTAAAACAGTTGTGCCCGTCTTTAATGCAGTCTGGTTTGAGCTGGAATCAGATGCCAGCTGGGTGGAAAGGTTATTCATATAATCAGCAAATGTTTTCCCGTTCAATTTCTTGGTATCCTTCATAGCTGCGATCATATCAAGGATTGTATCTGTGCGGTTGGTGCCGTCTGTAGAAATATGGATCGTTCCACTGGTCCAGCCTTTGCTGATACCGATATTTCCGGCTGTTATACCAGTTGTTGAGTCATCGGTGGAATTAGATAAAAGATTCTTATCCGTGTGGTTTTTGCCATTGTTGATGTCATTCATGGATTTTGCGAAAGTGTCAGCTAACTGATCCAGTTTTTCTGAGTAATACTGGTATCCACGGACATCATCCACAGATCCATTTATCACGTTGCCGGTACCTTTTTTCTGGAGCATATCCAGGCTTGCCTGAAGAGAGCCGCCTTCAAAATGGATCCCTTTTAACTCTGCGTATACATCTGCAGCTGCCTGTCCATTCCCTTGATAGCTGGGGGCTTTTTCAAACTTGATGGAAATGTTTGCAGGATCAGAAACAGAAGCAGCTGTCTGGTGATCGCCTTTTAACACACTTAACTGACCGTAGTTTTTTGTGAGACCGTCAGCACCAAGGTCAGATCCATTTACCAGGATCAGCTTCTGGCTCTTTCCCTGGGCATCAATATAATTCATGCTCACTTCCAGGTCATCAGGCCAGTCCTTTTTGCCGATCACAGCACCATTTGCATCATAGTCATAGGCGTTATTCCCGGAATGGGCATCATCCTTGTAATATCTGGTTTCAACAGGAATATAACCGGAAAGCTCATCCAGAAGAAGATTTCGTTCATCCTGCAGTTCCAGGGAAGGATGACCGGCAACCTGGTTACGTTTGATCTGCACGTTCAGGTCGCCGATCTGGCGGAGGATGTCATTGATCTTCTGTACATCGCCCTGTTCACTGCTGCCTTCCCCTGTGAGCCTTTGAAATTCATTCTGTTCGGCCTGTGTGATCTGTCTGGATGCCTGGTTAAAAAGATTACATACAGACTGCATTTTAGTTCGCAGCTCACTTTCATAGATGGGATCGGATACCTTTGCAGGATCCTGCATGCTTGTAAGGGTAGACTGGATATCATCAAATGCCTGACGGATGCCGGAAATGGTTGTTTCGTCCAGTACCTTTGACAGAGAATTAAGGGCAGTCTGTAAACGATTGGTATAGCTGCAGTCAGCAGACTGGCTGCGGTATTGGATATCCAGATAAGGATCTCTGATCTGTGAGACCCGGTCCATGCTTACCCCAAAGCCTACTGCAGTTTCATTCCCATTAGAATAATGGGAAACAGGATTCGTATAATTAAGGCTGGATGCCTCTAACTGCTGCCTGGTATATCCGGCAGTATTCATATTTGACAAATTCTGTCCTGTAATATCCAGACGTTTCTGGTTGGCCTGGAGAGCGGACAGAGCGGTATTAAAACCGGAAAAAGTTGCTCTTACCATAAAGTATTATTACCTCCAAAATATAAATATCCTGCAGTCCCCACAGTTTTATCAGACATATTTGTCATAAACATGAGGATCGCTCTGCTTCGCACCGGCAAGGCGCTGTTCTAACTGCTTCATGCGGATCCGGATCAGACGGTCTGTGCCACCTTTTACTTTTTTCAGCTTTTCAGCCTGGATGGATAACCGTTCCAGGATCGGAGAGAGAAGTGCCACAGCCTCCTCGCTGTCCTCCTGCATCAAAATCTGGCGGAAAGTAAGCCCCTCAAGACCCGACCTGCGAAGAAGATCACTTCGTTTTTTATCTAGTCCGCGCAGCTGCAGTAAAAGCATGTTTTCATCATTTAAAAGAGATTCCAGCTGGTCAGGATGATCAGCTGAAACAACGGTTAGTTTATCAGCCTCAACCCGGCATAGCTGTTCTAATACAGTACACAGCTGTTCTAATACCGGGATCAGGCTTTCAGGCGCCCTCATAGATCATACATGGCCCTTGCAATGGCCATGGGATCCGGTTCGTAGGTTCCTTCCTCAACCTGTTTTTTCAGTTGGGCAACTTTTTCAACGGAAACGCCTTTCTCGCGGCAGACATCTTCTGTAATGCTGTGAGCCAGAGAGCGTGCGAAAAGTGTTTCATCAGCCGAAATACCTTCGGTGTATTCAAAACTGGCTCGGTCAAGATCAGCCGGTTTTGCAGAAATATTATCAGACAAAGCAATATTGCTTTGTCTCATTGATACATGTTCCATGTGTATTTGCTCCTGGATAAAATTTTGAATTTTCATACAATTACTCCTCACCTTAAAATAAAACGGCAGGACCACAAAAGTATCCTGTGATTTTCACATGCTTACTGAATCTATATCTATGTAAATTATCGCCTTTTTTCTTGAAAATATAAGAAAAATAATAATTATAAAAAACGGGAAAACGCCGATTAAATATACATATGGAAGCATGCAGGGTAATTCGGTATCAGAGGGGTCAAAATCTTTTGACCCCAACATCATAATATATAGAATCAAAAAGAAAAGGGATAAAACATGTCTAATATATTACAGGTAACAGATCCTTCTACATATATAGATAATAGAAATGTCCATACAGGCCAGGAGCAGCAAAGCGCCCTGAACAGTTCCCAGATCCAGAATCCTTCTGACCCATCTCGTGTAGTGCGGGCAGATGGACAGAAAAGCGGTACTGCTGGTGACCAGGAAAATGAAAGTGGCTTCAGCGTCCGCAATTATAATGGAAATTATACTGACTTTCTTCAGAAGCTGGGGCAGGAAAATGAAATAAAGGATTCCCTGGGCCGGATCCTGTTCCGGGATGGAGCCTTTATCGCTAAAGGTGATGAAGGTCTGGGTAAAATGGTGCAGCAGCTGCTGGATTCTGCCAGGTTTGAAGATCCTGGCCAGCTGCTGGATTTTTTAAAAATGCAGGGACAGACTAAATTTTCCGGTACTTTCTTTGAAAACCTGAGAACTCTTTTGCAGCAGGAAGGAAACAGAGGCCTGCAGGAAACAGCCCTCAAATTCCTTCAGGTATTCAACAATTATTCCAGCGGTGAGCATCTTTTAGAACAGATGCAGGAACTGACAGATGAAATAAAAGGAATGCTTTACACCTCTGCAAGACAGGAATACGCATCAATTCTGGATCAGCTGGACTGGAAGGCAGAAAATGGGGAAACGAAGGAAAATTCCCAGGTTCTGTTTCAGAAGCTGGTCCCCTTTCTTTCAAGATATATTTCCCGTACTCATGATTATGGCAACGTAAGAAGCAGCGTGATCCAGCTGATCCTTTATGGGGCACGTTATGAAAACGGAAGCAGTGTCCTTCTCAGGAGCCTTTTTGAACAAATGGCAGCTAATAGGGATTTTAAACGTTTTTTTGAAACAGAGCCTGAAGAACTGTATGCTGTACTTACCGGTTCAAAAGGAAAAAAAGGAAATATTTATGGAGATATTTTTGGCTCACTTGTGGAAAGAGGGGCCAAAGGAGAAGCCGGGCTGGAACATGTACAGGATTTTTATCAGCTGATGCGAGGGATGCTGGTAAACGAAAGCGTATATATGTCTGTTAATCATTTTGTCCTTCCTTTTCAATATCAGGGAAAAGAGGCAGTATCTGAATTTTGGATCGATCCGGATGCAGAGAAAAAAGAAGAAGAAAAAGATGGAGGCAGGAAAATACGCCTTCTGGTGGACTTTGAGATCAGGGGATTGGGAGATTTCCAACTTCTGGCAGATCTCCAGGATCATAAAATATCCATGGAGCTGGGAGTTCCTAAAAATCTTTCTGCCGGAGCCGGAGAGATACAGGCAAAGCTTCAGGAAATATGTACCAGAAACGGGATGCGCGTGAAAATGATGCAGGTACAGGAAAGAAAAGCTCATTACCGTCTGCTGGATGTTTTCCCAAAGATAAGAAAAAAGGAGAATGGAATCAATGTCAGCGTTTGAGCGGTTATTAGAACAAAAAGCAGTTGCACTTCAATATTCACCGGAAAAGGACAGCGCCCCGGTGATCGTTGCTTCCGGAATGGGATATATGGCAGAAAAGATCACGGAAGCAGCCAGAAAGTCAGGGGTTCCGGTTTATGAGGATGATTCTCTTGCAACTCTTTTAAGCAGATTACAGCTGGGAGCGGCTGTGCCGGAAGAATTATATCAGGCGATCATAGAGATCTATATTTACTTTTTAGGATATGTGCCGTCACCGGAGGAAAAAGAAAATGAAGAAAAAGTCGAAAATACCTGACAGAAGATCCAGACACGGACGGGAAATGTTTCTGCTCCTTCTTTCGGGAGTCTTGCTGTTCCAATGGGGAAAGATAGATGCTTTTGCAGCAGCAAAAGAGATTAAAACAGTAAATATCCGTGTTACATCCAAGCTGGAAGTAGGCAGCAAGCTTCCGGATATAAAACTGGAAACGACCACGGTTTCAGATGGAGAAGTGGCAGTAGATGCAAGTGGAGGTAAATACAGCGTTTCCGAGGCCGAATGGACGGATAAAAGCTCCAATGAACTGAAAGCTGCTGAAGAGCCTCAGATGAAAGTCACCCTGGAACCGGAAGATGTCAGTGAAGATTATTTTGTTTCCAGCTATAAAAAAGCGAATGTAAAGATCAGTGGGGGCACATTTGTGTCTGCCAGACGAGATGGAGATGAACTGGTAGTTACCCTGCGGGTAAAAGGGATCAAAGGAGACTATGCTGCTCCGGAAGATGCCTGGTGGAATGAAAAAAGCCTGGGACAGGCGAAATGGGAAAAGCCGGATAACACATCCGGTTATTACGAAGTGCAGCTTTACAGAGGAAAAACGAAAGTTTACAGCGTCTCCCAGACCAGTGCGGTTCAGTATAATTTTTATCCATATATGACAAAAACAGGAGAGTATACCTTTAAGGTACGCACAGTACCGGGAACGGATTCCCAAAAAAAATATGGTGGAAAAAGCGAATGGATAGAATCCGGGGAGCTTTCCATTACAGACCGGTATGTATCAGATGGTAAAGGACAGCAATCAAAAAATCCTTCTGCAAAGCGCGGAACCACAGATAAAGTAGGCTGGGTAAAAAAAGGCAATATATGGAATTACAGATTTCCGGATGGCTCTATATGCCGGGGTACATGGCAGTCGGTCAACGGATACTGGTATTATTTTGATGTCAATGGCACGATGCTCACCGGCTGGCAGAAGATGGCAAATGACTGGTATTACCTGTATGGTACCGGGGAAATGGCAACCGGATGGGCAAAGATCAATGGACAGTGGTATTACTTCTGGCCATTAACGGAAAATGGGCATACACAGGGAACCATGGCTTATGGAGGCTGGAAGATCATAGGGGCGGATTATTACTTTTTCAGGGAAGACGGCTCCTTATATACCGGCTGGCTGGAACAGAATGGTTCCTGGTATTACCTAAACACACTTGACAACAGCCTTCAGGGAGTCATGTTTACCGGCTGGCTGATCCGGGAAGGGAAAACTTATTTCCTGGATGCTGACGGAGTTATGGCTACCGGCTGGTATCAGGTTGACGGGAATTGGTATTATTTTTGGCCGGATTCAGGTGAAATGGCAAAAAACCAGTATATCAATGGATTTTATGTTAATGAGGACGGGATCTGGTACAGGTAAAGATATGTGAGGAATGGAAATGAAAATGATCAGAAAAATACTCCTTTGTGCCGGAACAGGACTGCTGCTTAGCACAGGAAGCTTACAGTCTGTGCCAGGGGGAATCTTTCATATGGATACAGCTTATGGGGCAGAGAGCAGCATCATCGAGACCATGAGTATTAAATTTAACACCACTTTTGGAGATCCGGAGGAAATACCACAGCCCCAGATCACCATCAGCGGATCAGGGGTATCCATTGGGGATATTTATTACAAAACAGAATATGAAAACTGGAAACCTGGTAAAAAGGTACGGATGGAGATCACTGTGGATGCTGCACAGGGAAAGTATTTTCCTGTGTCCCTTGGACGATCCAAATGCCGTGTGACCGGGGCTGATTTTGTATCGGCGAAAGCCCTGGATAATACCACCATGCAGGTAAAAGTGAACTATACGCCGGTCACTGTTCTGGGTGACACAGCTTTAGCAGGCTGGAGCTCACATGACTCAGAAAAGGCAGTGTGGAAGAAGGTAGACTATGCTCCGGGCTATACCCTGACTTTATATGGAAATGATAAAGTGGTGAAACGGATGACAGTTACAAGTAACTCTGTCAGCTTAAAGGAGTACATGACAGATCCGGACAAGATCTACTATTATCAGGTAAAAGCGGTTCCGGTTACGGCAGAACAGAAAAAATACTTAAAAGAAGGGGAATTTATTACATCACAGGAACAGGATATAGATGACAGTGCGGAAGAGGAGAAAGAAAAAGAACATGCAGCATGCGGTACTGGTCCAGGCGTAGCAGGTTCTCTAAAGGGAGACAACTTTGTTATGCCGGATGGGACTCTGGCAGTCAATACCTGGAAGCTGGTGGGAGGTATATGGTACTACTTTAATGCGGAAGGAAACCGAACCAGGGGCTGGTTCCAATATGGTGGAAAATGGTATTATTTCGACGGAAATGGATATATGAAGACCGGCTGGGTGAACACAGGAAACGGAACATGGTATTACTTAAACCCTGATGGGGATATGAAGACCGGCTGGGTGAACACAGGAAACGGAAAATGGTATTACTTAAACCCGGATGGGGATATGAAGACCGGCTGGCTGTATGATAAAAATATCTGGTATTATTTAAATAACGATGGATCTATGGCAGTAAACCGTTCTCAGGACGGTTGGTACCTGGGAGCAGACGGCGCAGGCCGAAAGGAGTAAGAAATATGAGTTTAGCACCGATAACAGGAGATGGGGGAAAGTTAGCTGCACAGGCAGCGGATCAGACACAGAAGACAACACCGGTCCAGGAATTTCAGGGGATACTGAAAAATGGGCTGAATGCCATAAAAGAAGATATGGATTCTATTTTCGAAGAAGCTTCTGCTTTATATCAGATCCCTTCTAAACTTCTCAGGGCGGTGGCAAAGGCAGAGTCGGGGTTTAATCCAAAGGCTGTATCCAAAGCAGGGGCTATGGGCGTGATGCAGCTGATGCCGGGAACAGCCCGTTCTCTTGGAGTAAGCGATCCTTACAATGCCAGACAAAATATCCTTGGAGGGGCAAAATACTTAAAACAAAATCTGGACCGGTTCGGAGGAGACGTAAGCCTTGCACTGGCAGCTTATAACGCAGGTCCGAACAGTGTGACCAAATACGGAGGCATCCCACCATATAAAGAAACCCAGAATTATGTAAAAAAGATCATGGCGGATTATACGGGAAACAATACGATCCTGGCAGGACGTACGGTGAGTACCGGAACATATGGGAAAACATCCGGCAGTACAGCAGTGAGCAGCCTTATAGGAAGTGGCCTTACAGGAAGCAGTCTGACAGCAGGCAGTCTTTTAGGCAGCTTTGCAGGAAATACAGATCTGTCCGGCGCTGGCAGCCTTGGTACACTTCTGGCAGCAGGAAAGGGAGAGAACCTTTCCGGGGAAGACTGGTCTAATATGGTGCAGATCCTCCGTCTTCAGATGATGATGAATATGGGTAAGGATACGGGTACGCTGATCTGACAGACAGATACCGGATTGCTGCGTGCTTTGCACTCCCGCAATTCCGGCCTTTTGACCCTGGTATCAATAAAATAAGGCATTTTGCCGATAATAAAAACAAATGGTTATTTGATGATATTCATAGAAGATACAAAGGAAGGTGAAACATCATGCAGGTGCAGAATAACATAGCATCCATAAATGCTGCCAGAAATCAGGGGATCGAAACAGGAAAGCTGAAAAAGTCCCTTGAAAAGCTGTCTTCCGGCTTTAGGATCGTCCGTGCAGGAGATGATGCAGCTGGACTGGCGATCTCGGAAGGTATGCGCAGCAGGATCAACAGCCTGAACCAGGCGATGAGAAACATTGATGACGGCATCGGACTTACCAATGTAGGAGATGGCGCTTTGACAGAGGTCCATTCTATGCTCCAGAGACTGAAGACTCTGGCTTTAAAATCTGCAAATGAAACTTACGATCAATCCAACAGGGAAACCTTGAACATGGAAAAAGACCATATCCTTGAGGAGATTGACAGGATTGGTTCTACCACTAAATTTGGAGGAATCTCCCTGTTTTCCAGGGCAGATGCCAATGCATTTACACCGGGCTGGCAGCCGCCAGTGCTGGACGATAAGAATAAGATCCCGCTCCAGATCGGCGGTTCTGCTCAGGCTGGAGAAGTTCTGGATGTAGAACGCTATTATATAGGAAAAAGTGAGCTTAAGCTGGATAAGATAGATTTTTCTGATGTAGAAAAGGGACAAGAATCTGTGGGATACATTGAAAACGCGATAGAGGCTGTTTCTAAAGTCAGGGCATCCTTTGGAGCTGCTTATATGCATCTGGAGCATACTCACAATAACTTAAGCGTTACAAGTGAAAACATGCAGGCGGCAGAAAGCCAGATCCGTGATACCAATATGGCAGAGGAGATCACAAAATATACCAGCAGTAACATCGTCCTACAGTCCTCTAATATGATACTTACAAATGCAAATAATCTCCCTCAGACCATACTTGAACTTTTAAAATAAAAATGAAAGAAATAATGAAAAACAGGCTTATGTTTTTTTTACATAAGACGATATATATATATGAAAAGAAAATTCTGCTGTTCCAGAAAGGGCCCTTGGGACAGTAGAAGACAGAGGAAAGGAGTCCACTGCCATATTTTCTTTTATAAAAGGAGGAATTCATTATGGTAATCCAGCATAATATTGCAGCGATCAATTCTTACAGAAACTTAAGTACTAACCAGAGTGCACTGAGCAAAAACTTAGAGAAGCTGTCTTCCGGTTACAAGATCAACCGTGCAGGCGATGACGCAGCAGGTCTGGCTATTTCCGAGACCATGCGTTCCCAAATCAATGGTTTAAACCAGGCTGTAAACAACGCAAACGATGCGATCGGTCTGATCCAGACAGCAGAAGGTGCTTTGACAGAGACCCACTCCATGCTTCAGCGTATGAAGACTTTGACTACTCAGGCATCCAACAGTACTTATGACAAAGTTGCAAGAGGTAACATCCAGTCTGAGCTTGATGCCCTGAATGCCGAGATCACTCGTATTGCATCTACTACAGATTTCAGTGGTAATAAGCCTTTGAATGCCGCTGGTAATCTGACTTTCTTTATCGGTGCTTCTGCGGATAAGGCGAACGCAGTGACTCTTACGATGGCAGATATGAAAGCAGCCGCATTAAAGGTTGATAAGCTTACGGTTGGCAATACAACACTTGCTTTCAAGTCAATGGCTTCAGTAGATCTTGCAATTAGCACAGTTTCTACTTACCGTGCACAGCTTGGTGCTGCCCAGAACCGTCTGGAGCATACGGTAAACAACCTGAAGGTTACTTCTGAGAACATTACCTCTGCGGAAAGCCGTATCCGTGATACAGATATGGCAGATGAGATCACAGCTTATACAAAGAACAACATTCTTTTACAGGCTGCTCAGTCTATGCTTTCCCAGTCCAACGCTATGCCTCAGGGTGTATTAAGCATGCTGCAGTAATCTTGAAATTGATTCTGCATCTTTTAGGGGATCTGCTTTGCGCAGATCCTCTTTTTTAGATATGTCCTTTAGAACTTAAAAAGAAGGTAACAGATGATGAAAAAAACCATCTCACAATGTATGATCGTGAAAAATGAAGAAAAAAATATCCGCCGCGCCCTTTCCTGGGGGAAGGATATCATGTGTGAACAGATCGTAGTAGATACAGGAAGCAGTGACCGTACTGTGGAGATTGCCAGGGAAATGGGGGCAAAGATATTTTTCTTTCCATGGATCAATGATTTTGCTGCTGCCAAAAATTTTGCCATTGACCAGGCAAAAGGAGACTGGATCGCCTTTCTTGATGCAGATGAAAGCTTTACTCCGGAGGATGCAGCGAAGATTCCGGAGATATTGGAATATGTGGGAGACGATGTAGATGGTCTTCTTACAGGGATCGTAGATCTGGATGAAAATAACAATATCAAAAGCGGCGGCACCATGATCCGATTCTTTGTAAACCGGCCGGAGCTGCGCTATGTAGGAAAAATACATGAACACCTGGTCAGAAAAGGAGAATCCGGACTGTATCTGACGGATGCTACAGAGCAGCTGGCTTTCCTCCATACCGGTTATCAGGAACAGGAGAAGAAGGATAAGTCCAAATTTGAAAGGAATCTGAACATTATCCTGGAGATCCTGAAGCAGGATCCTGAAAATTGTGATTATCTTGGATATCTGGGAGATACCTATTCTTCAGACGGAAAAAATGAAGAAGCAAGGGATGCATACAAAAAGGCGGTGGCAGCCATGCCGGAAAAACTGGGGGTATATGATCAGCGAAGTTCTTATACCTATACAAACCTGTTAAGGGTCTCCCAGTGCCTGAACGCACCGGAAGCCGAGGTGGAAGCTATTTACAAAGAAGCAGTGGAAAAGCTTCCGAAAGAGCCTGATTTTGACTGTGTTATGGGGGACTGGTACTGGAGAAAGGGGCAATATGAAAAAGCGGTACAGATGTATGAACTGGCTATAGCAAAGCTGGAAACCTATGGAACAGTGAACAGGGGGATCATTACCACTTCCATGCTGATCCAGATGTATGAGTGTCTGGGAGAAGGCTGCAGGAAGCTGGGAGATTACCAGAAAGCGGTCCGCTATTGTGTGATCGTACTGAATACTGACCACAAAGATATGAATGCGCTGCTGACTCTGATCAACTGTTTTACAGAGAGCAATGTCAGCGCAGAAGAGGTATTCCAGTTTTTAGGGAAGATTTATGATTATTCTGATATAAAAGACAAGGTGATCCTTCTGCGGGTGGCTATGGCGATGGGCAGAAAAG
>ENA-OROP01001751-OROP01001751.1-human-gut-metagenome-genome-assembly--contig:-NODE-1751-length-18393-cov-3.379867_pt1 | contig 18393 bp, 11 predicted proteins | sample MGYA00242132_ERZ509056 | MGnify/ENA primary metagenome ERZ509056 (study PRJEB26280, sample SAMEA2338768) | human gut metagenome | biome: human gut; feature: human-associated habitat; material: faeces...
GCCGAAAGAACCCATCATTGCGATCGTACAGGTTAAGATTCCTTCAAATCCCATCTCGCCCTTTGCATAGAGCCAGATCGTCAGTGCCAGCATTCCAAAGGATGCAAGCAGGATGACCATGTTCGTAAATGAACGCTGGGAGCCTTCCATTTTGCTTAATGATTCCTGCATTTCGGCAAGGTTTTTGGATCGCTTGCTCATCTGCTCTTTTCTCTTTTCACCCTGTCCGTACTGGATGGTTTCATCTAATCCACGTAAGGAATCCAGAACAAAACTGTTCAGTTCTCCGAAGCTTGTTCGAAACTCCATTCCCTTCTGGCTGCCACGTTTTCCATTCCACATCGGGATGGCTACACCGACAATCAGATAAGCTGCCAGTGCAAGCAGTCCTGCTAACCAGTGATACCTTCCGATAAAGATTACCATAATCATCGAGGTCAGTGTTGCAATCGCAATCGGGGAAATGGTATGTGCATAGAACACTTCCAGAAGCTCGATATCTGTTGTGATGATCGAGATCAGATTTCCCTTGTCTCTGCCTTCCAGTTTCGCCGGGCAGAGCTTTCTTAAAGAAGCAAACACTTTATGACGGATGATTGCCAACAGTTTAAAAGCGATAAAATGGTTACAATACTGTTCCACATAATGCAGGATGCCACGAAGCACTGCGATCACGATCATCACTGCAAGAATCGTTTTTACCGGGGTAAATACCAGCCACATATTTTCCACCGGGACAATCATTCCGGCTACCCCTGTCAGAAGTCCATGCACGATGACCTGTCCTGCCAGTATTGTCAGGAAGATCGCACACAAGTAACCCAATGTTCCAAGGATGATTGCTGCCAGCATGATATGGAGCAGGGGTTTTACTAACCCGATCAGGCTTCCCATGATCTGAATGGCACTTCTGCGTTTTGTTGTATTTGTATGTTCACTCATTATGCCACTCCTCCTTTTCCATAGTTTTCCAGAGCCATCTGGCTTTCATACAGATGTCTGTATGCACCATTCTGGCTCATCAGTTCGTCATGCTTTCCGCTTTCCCTGATTTCCCCGTCTTTTAAGAAATAAATCTTGTCAGACTTCACAACATTTGCCAGTCTGTGGGAGATCAGAAGCACTGTCTTTGTCTTTGCCAGTTCGTGAATCACATTCATGATCAGTTCTTCACTTTCCACATCAATATTGGATGCAGCTTCATCAAAAATATAAACTGCACTGTCTGTCCGAAGCAATGCTCTGGCAATCACCAGTCTCTGGCACTGACCGCCGGACAGGTTGCTTGCTTTTTCCAGCAACTGTGTCTGTAAGCCATCCTGCGTCTGTAAGAATCCTAAGAGATTTACTTTCTGAAGAACTGCTTCCATCTCTTCTTTCGTCGCATCCGGTTTTGCCATACGAAGATTTTCCTCTACTGTTCCCTTGAACAGATAACTGTTATGGCGCACCAGAACCACATGTTTCATTAGGTCAGCTTCATTGATCTCAGAAAGGGATTCACCGCCGATGGTGATCTCTCCGGCATATCCCCGGTTCTTTGCTGCAAGGATTCCGGCAATCGTACTCTTACCACATCCGGATTCACCAACCAGTGATACAAAACTTCCTGCCGGAAGATTTAAGCCTATTCCTTTTAAAATCTCTCTGTCCTCTTCATAAGAAAAGTGCACATCTTTTAATGTAACATCTAACGCGACCTCCGGCAGTGTTTTTTCTCCGGCCTGTGGTTCCGGCAGATCTAAAATCTTGAAAATCTTATCACTCGCTGCCATTCCATTCATTGCGATATGGAAAAAGGAACCGAGCAGACGAAGCGGCAGGAAAAACTCGCTGGCAAGCAGGACGATGCAAAGCGTTCCGCTTACTGAAATATTTCCTTTTAAAAACTCAGATACCGCTACTGCCATACCAATCGCCGCACCACCATACGCCACAATATCCATCACACTTGTGGAATTGAGCTGCATGGTCAGTACCTTCATGGTGATCCTGCGGAAGTTCTGGGATTCCACATCCATCTCATCCGCTTTCTGCTGATCTGTCTGATAGATCTTCAGTGTGGTAAGTCCCTGTAAATTTTCAAGGAATGAATCCCCCAGTCCGGTATAGATACTCCAATACTTATTCAGTAATTTCTTTGCAATCTTCTGTACCACCACGATAGAAATCGGGATCAGCGGTACACAAATCAGCAGGATCACACTCGCTTTCAGGCTCACTCTGCAAAGAATGATAAATAAGGTCAGTGGTGCGATCAGGCTGTAAAATAACTGTGGAAGATATTTTCCAAAGTATGTCTCCAACTGCTCCACACCTTCGGTTGACACCTGTACGACTTCTGAAGAGGATACCTGCTCACTGTAGGAAGCTCCCAGTTTCAACATCTTGTCATAAATCTTTTCTCTTAAAATTCTCTTGACGTCTACACATGTAAGATACGAAGACCTTGCCCCCATCCGTTCGCATACAAATCGTATGATCACCACCAGGACGAGGATCAGGATTGTCCTCTCAATCACCGGCACTGTCATCGCACGATAGACCACGCGCTCCAACAGTTCAGCAATCGTAAATACTGCCAGTACCTGCGAGAGCAATGCCGCCCACTGCCACAGGATGGTGTAGACAATGTACTTTTTGGCGTGGGATAAAAGTCCCACCAGTCTTGTTTTAATCATTTGCTTTTACCAACTCACTTTATTTTATATGGGTTTCGTTTTTTTCATTATTTTTACACTATTTTTCTTTCACACTGCACACCAGATGCCACACTGCTAGCACCGGATGATACAGAAGCATCCTCGGTCCGGAAAACCGCATCACCTCCCGGATCTTCTCCCTCATCTTAGGCTTATAGCAATGCACCTTACAGTTCGCACAGAATGTTTTCTCTTCCATAAAGGGACATTTCTGGCTTCTGAGTCTGGCATAATCTGAAAGTTCCTGACAGTAAGGACACATCCTTCCTGTCGTTTTGTCATATTCCTTATGATTCTTCCGGCAGTACAGCCGGATCATCTCTTCCACGACATACTGTTCCTTCTGCCGCTTTTTTTCTACTTTATTCTTTTTATTCATATCAAAGCTGTTTATTCCGCTTCCATTTCTCCCGTTTTTACTGTCTTTACCCTTAAGAAGAAATACAGGATGTGGCACACCCACACCACTGCCAGACAGATTCTTCCAACCGGCACATTCTTCATGCAGATAAATCCGATCGCCATAACTACGGTCACAGTTCCTACGATCTTGCACTTTGTTCCCATCGTCATGGCTCTTTTCTGGACAAAACTGTCCAGGTGTTTCTTATATAAATTCGTTCCTATGAACCAATCATGCAGTTTCTTTGAACTCTTGGCAAAGCAGAACAGCGTTGCCATGTAAAACGGAACAGTTGGCAGGATAGGAAGTACAATTCCTATCGTACCAAGTCCCAGACAAAGAAATCCAAGCACGATCCAGACTATTTTTAATGGATTTTTCATCTTCTTTCTTTTCTCCTGTGGGAGTTCTCTCCCTTTTTTATTTGTGATTCTGATTCTATTTTCCTACACCGCCAGCACAAACTTCCGTCCGTCTACTCTCGTCACACCAAGCTCGATACCATACAGTTCCCGGATGCTTTCTTCGGTGATTACTTCCTCCGGATCACCTTCCACCAGTACCACTCCGTCTTTCATTCCGATGATGTTGTCTGAATAAGTGATTGCCTGATTGATGTCATGCAGTACCATAATAATGGTAATGCCAAATTCCTGATTGAGTTTTTTTACAAGCTGCAGAATCTCAATCTGATACCGGATATCCAGATAGGTGGTCGGCTCATCAAGGAACAGCGTCTTTGTCCCCTGACAAAGTGCCATTGCGATCCATACTCTCTGGCGCTGTCCTCCGGAAAGTCTTGATACTTCTCTGTCCCGGTACTCCATCAGGTTCGTGACTTCCAGTGCCCACTCGATCATACGCTCATCTTCGGCACTGTCCCCCTGCATCATCTTTTTATGTGGGGTACGTCCGAATGCTACCAGATTCTCAACAGTGATATCGTCCGATGCACTGTTATACTGCTGGACGATGGCTACCTTTCGGGCAAATTCTTTTAAGTTCAGGTTCTGGATATTCTTTCCCTTGAGGAAGATATTTCCTTTCCCCGGATATAAGTTCTTCGTCATCAGGGAGAACAGAGTGGATTTTCCACATCCGTTCGCCCCCATGATAGTCGTGATCTTACCTTCCTCAATCTTTAAAGATACGCCTTTTAACACTTTATTTTTACCATACGCAAAATGTAGGTCTCTGACTTCCATCGCCGGCTTGTCTGCCCATTTATCCGCTTTTTTCTCTTTTTTCTTTTGCTCAAAAGTGGAATCATTCCTGATCAGTTCCATATCTTCCGAGGTCAGCTTATTTTTGTTCTCTTTATTTTGCATACTTTTTCGACCTCCTTAACAGAATAACGAAGAATGGTCCTCCGACCACACTCATGATGATCGATGCGGACACTTCATACGGAGCAGCAATGGTTCTTCCGATGGTATCAGCAAGTAAAAATGTAAATGCCCCAAACAAGGCAGAAAATGGAACTAATGCCTTATGGTCACTTCCTACCAGGATTCTTCCGATATGCGGTACGATCAGTCCTAAGAAACTGATCACTCCAGCCACTGCTGTGGAAATACTTGCAAGCAGTACAGCGATCAGGGAAATCACGATACGCATGGCATTGACATTGATTCCCAGGCTTCGTGCTGTCTTATCTTCCAGTGCTAACAGGTTGCACATCTTCGTCATGATCAGTGCCAGAATCAGTCCCACAATTACATACGGCACTAAGGTTTTCACATCATCCCAAGTTTTCATTGTGATGTTTCCATTGACGATGGCTGCCACGCCGGACATATTTCCGCCGTTCATAGAATTTAACGCACTGGATAATCCGGTGAACATTGCATCGACTGCCACACCGACAAGGATGATTCTCAGAGGACTTAATCCCCCTTTCCATGACAGGCTGTAAACTAAGACAAATGCAATCACACCGCCAAGAAATGCAAATAATGGAGTGAAGAAAAATAAAGTCGGTGCAAATGCGGTAATCAATACTGCCGCAAAACTTGCTCCACTGGAAATACCAATGATTCCCGGATCAGCAAGAGGGTTCTTAAGTACCGCCTGAAATAACACACCCGATACCGCTATCGCTGCTCCTGCTAACATAGAGATTACAATTCGTGGGAACCGCAGGTCATAGATCGTTGCCACATCTTCATTGTATTCTACAAACAATCCTTTCAGCAGTTCCGGGAAGCTGACCTTCAGGCTTCCGATGTTCACTGCCGCAAAGAATAATGCCACAAGCAGCAAGATCATCACGATAAAAGAAATGGCTGCTTTTGCTGTTTTTCGATGTTTCCTTGCTTTATCCTGTGCGGAGAGGTTCTGGACTTCGGTTTTAGAAGTCTCAGAAGTATTCTGCAATTCTGTCTCTTTCATCTGTCCTCTCCTTTCTACTTGCTCTGCTGTTCGTTGTATTTCTCAGTTGCGTCAGAATCCTTGGCTTTCTTCTGTGCATTGTCACTGGCTTCTTTTGCTTTCTGTGTATCTTCATCACTCTCCGGGTACAGGATCGGCTGTAACTCTTCCAGTGCCTGTGGATATTTAAACGTTGCACTCATGCCAAAGTATTCATACGTCAGGTCATAGACTCTGCCATTCTTCACTGCATCAAAATGCTGCCAGATGTCATTTTCGGCAAAATCCTTATTGAACATCTCGACCACCTGATCCGGCAGTGCATGGGCTGCACGCAGAATGATGTCCGGCTCTTTGGTCTTCATATCTTCCGTGTTGACGGTCAAAAATTCCTGATCGGTGTCAGAATACACATTCTCACCGCCTGCCAGTTCCACCAGACTTCCCACATAGGAGTTCGGTGTGGCAATGATATAACTTCCCGGAAGTCCCATCAGGATCATCACCTTCGGATGGTCCTTGCCTTCGTTTTTCTTCTTATAATCATCATAAAACTCGGTAAATTCTTTCACCAGCTTATCTGCCTGATCCTGCCGGTCGAAGATCTCGCCCAGCTCCTGGATGGAACGGTACATACCCGGTACACTTCTGAGGTTTAAGAATGCCCAGTCAGAACCGATGGCTTCATACTTCGGCTGCAGGTCACTCTGTAAGGATACCGGGCTTAAGATCCAGTCCGGTTTTAAAGAGGATAAAATCTCGGTGTCAGGACTCATGGCTGTTCCGACCGTCTCTACATCCTTGTATCTGTCTGGGATGGTGGATACGGTACTGCTGCATACACCCACCAAATCCAGTTCCAGCTTGTCACAGATATCTGCGGTTGCCGGAGAGGTCGCAATGATCCTCGGCTCTCCGTCCAGCTCCTGCACCTTCTTCTTCGCTGCTTCCACCGCAGCCTTTTCCTTCGGATCGGTGATCTTCAATAACGACTCTGCGGTTGCCGAAGAAGTATCCGCACTACTCTCGGTCTTTATCCCGGGGTCACTGCTTTTCTTTCCCTGACTCTGATTGACACATCCTGCAAGGGAAAAGAGCATGGTCATCGCAAGCAGGACTGCGGATGCTTTCTTTAATCTTCTATTCATCATCGTCCTGTCCACCTCCCCAGCGTCTCCAGTTCTTACGGAAATAGAATACCACAGCAGCCACAACACCGATCAGGATCAGACCGACCACCAGAACCGCAAGTGCGATCTGAAATACCTTGTTTCCTGAAGTCGATGTGGAAGTACTGTCACTGTCTGATGCATCTGCATCCTTTGCGGTAGAAAGACTTAATCCTTCTGCACTGTCCAGTGTACTGCTGTCCGTACTCGGAGTTTTCGATTCACTGCTTGGCTTTGCTGCTTCTGATATACTGCTCTGTAATTTCTTACCGGATGACGCACTGCCTGTGGAACTGTCGGATGAAGTACTTCCTGAACTCTGAAGAGAAGAATTTCCAGAGCTTAAGCTGCCTGAAGAACCAGATACTGCCGACCCTCCATCAGAAGAACTCTCTGCTGCTGTTCCGTTACTTGCTGCACTTCCAGTTACCATCGTTGCATTCATATCGGTGTTATTACCTTCCTTGTAATCACTTGGGTAGAGATAGAATACAACATTTCTTCCCATTGGTTCTACATACATCGTTCCACGCACGATACAATTTTCACTTGGCACCTGAATTACAACATCGGCTGTCGTTCCGTTACTGTCAGAACCTGTACCTGTCTGTGCATACCCGGTACTTGACCAGCCGGAGTCACCGACACTCTGTACCTGAAAATCATGTCCACTGGTATAATCCATCAGACTCATACGGATCGTCAGATAATAATTCCCGTCATCTGACACCTCTAAAATACCAGTCGGATACACGCATCCTTCTACCATTCCCTGTCCTGTGGCGTAAGAGCCTGCCCCGCCGGAATCTTCCACTACTCCAGTTACCGGATGTGCATAGCACCGGTTGATGGTACAGGTATAGACACTTCCTGTAGCCGCCTGTGCCTCCACTGCCGGAAAACCAGCCAGCAGGGCAAGGCCAAGTGCCGAAGCCATCACCACAGACTTGATTCTGTTCTTTATCTTTGCTAATTTCATCTTATTTTCTCCTGTTATACTAGAGAAGTCTCTGCCACTTATGTAGCAGAGACTTCCATTTTCTTTCTGCGTAACTGTTAAGATTCCGTCTGCCCGGCTCTGAACAGTTACCTGTCTGCTTACGAACTGCCTGTCAGATCAGGAAGCCATTCTTAAGCTTTTTCTTTATAACGTTTACTTTGTAACTTTTCTTCTCTTGTACTCCATCAGTCCGGCAAGAAGTGCTACTCCACCGAGCAGAAGAAGTGCTGCCCAAAGTGTATTGTTTGCTACGACATCATCTGTCTTAACACTGGATGCACCCTTGAGGCTGGAACCACCTTTGAGGCTGGAACCTGAACTGCTAAGTCCTGATGTTCCACTCTTTAAGCTGCTTCCGCTTGAAAGAGAAGATCCACTCTTCAGTGAAGAACCACCTGTAAGGGAATTTGATCCAAGTGTATTGTTGCCAAGACCACCATTACTGATCAGTCCGCTTCCGTTAGAGTTGTTATTTCCGCTATTGCCATTGTTTCCGTTGTTGCCATTGTTATTATTATTGTTGTTATCAAATGACGGATCATCAGCTGTGGTAGCTTTGATCGTACTCCAGTCAAGTTTTAAGAATACTGGCTGTGTGCCTGTTCCTGTAGAAATAGCATCCATGATCGGTACGAATACCTGAAGCGGTACATAACCATCTTTTAATGCTTCTGGAATCAGTTCGAATGTTACCTGATCCGGATAGTTTGTTCCGTATGTATCAGATACCAAAGATCCATCTGCATTTTTCTGGTAGCTGTCTACTGTTACATCTGCAAGTGTTCCCTGCGGATTGCCATACTTATCAAGCGTATAACCTGTTGTGAAGTATTTCAACTGGCTTAAATATCCAAGCTTCTGTCCTACAGTCAGACCATTAAAGTCAAGCGTGATGTAATACTTGCCATTCTTAACAGTCAGTTTTACTGTATGACCGATTGCTCCATCGGACATGGATGCAGTTGTCTTGTCAACCTTTACCATGTTGCCTGTGATAGAGTAAACTCCATCTGCGAGATTGTTGATATTCAATCCGCTATTGTTACCATTGTTATTATTGTTTCCGTTATTGTTATTGTTGTTGCCATTATTATTGTTGTTGCCCTTGTCAGAAGAAGATTTTTCTTCCAAATTCACCATAGCAAGTGCAAGTTTCGATGCCTGTGCATTCACTTCATCCTGTGTTGCGTTCTTATCCTCATATACCGCTTCGGCTGTTTTGATTGCCGCTTTCAGGTTCTTGATTGATTCTGCAGTATATAAGTTCCCTCTTCCAGCCATGTTAGAAGCTGTCAGAAGCATTGTATGTAATCCACTCTTATCAACAGTTACTTCTTCTACTTTTTTAAGATTTTTCACTGCATAATTCAGAATTCTTACCTGTGCATCGACCTCTTCCTGTGTTGCGTTTTTATCTGCATACACTTCTTTTGCTGTGTCATAAAGAGATTTTAATGCTTCCAGTGAAGCGGCTGTATAATTTTCCGTATCTGACAGATATTCTTTTGTAGTAGACAGTGCTTTCTTCAATTCTGATTTATCTGTACCTTCTATCTGAAGTGCATCAATCGCTTTATTGATTGCATCTACCGCACTATTTACTTGAGTCTGTGTAACATCATCTGATTCATACACTTTCTTAGCATTATCTCTTGCTTTTTTCAAAGATTCTTTCGTTGTCTGTGTATATGTTACATCCCCATTGTTCAAATAGCTATCTGCTGCTTCGATTGCCTTTTTCAATTCGCTCTTATCAACTTTGACTGCTTCTTTATTAAATACACTCATTGCAGCATTCAGTGAATCTGTAGCTGAATCAACTGCTGTCTGATCCACATTCAGATTATCGGATATCTCTTCTCCCGCCGCAATTACGGCTTTCAACATTTCGATATTTTCAGAACTATATCCGTAATCCTCTTCTTGCAATGTTTCCAATAAACTATTTGCTTTCTTAATCGCTGCATTCAGTTTTGTTTTATCTGAGTCTGTTCCAGTTACCTGTTTAAGCGTAGACCAATCAAGATTCAATCTTGCATACTGTAATCCATTTCCGCTCTGAATAGATTCCATAACCGGTACATATACCTGAATCCAAACCGTCTCTTCTCCTAAACTAATCGGCATACTCATATAATGAGGATATAATTTTCCTTTTACATTTGCATCCAATCCACTGTCTGGATTATTATAAGCATCATACACATCCTCATAATAAGAATCAACATTGGCCGGTACTGGCTCGATTCCTGTTGGTGCATCTACACCTGATTCTCCACCAGTCCACTCTGGGAAATAATTTAATTTTGCCAAATATCCTGTTAAATCTTTACTTCCTAATTTGGTTGTTAAAGGAACAAATTCCATTTTTAGTGTAACATTATTGCCATCAACAGTTAATGTCATTGGTTTTACAACTGCTGGATTTCCCATAGAATCTCTGTCAGAAGATGCCATTTTCATGATTCCATTCATTGTATATGTTCCATTAAATACAACATTATCATCCGGCTTCTGTATCAGCATAGCTGAAGTTTTCTCCAAAAGTTGAATTTGTTTATCAACTTCCTGCTGTGTTGCATTTGCATTTGCTAATACCGCTTTAGCTGATTCAATTGCTTTTCCAAACGCTTCTGCTCCTTTTGGCAGGCAATTTGTTGTATCGATTTTCTCGGCTCTATTAACAAGATTCTGCAAAGCACTCTTGTCTGCATTCGCATTAAGGGCCTCCATTGCTAACTGAAGTGCAGATGTTCTTGCATCTACTTCTGCTTGTGAAATGTTAGCGTCCTCAATAGCTTCTTTTGCCTTATCTCTTACAGTTACAAACGCTTCCCAATTTGGATAATTTAGATTTTCTATCTTGCAAGCTTCTTCATAAAGAGCCTGTAACTTTGTTTTGTCAGCTCTTTCAATCAATCCCTCCATCTTGGAATTAAGTTCCAGAACTGCTTGATCAACCTGTTCCTGAGTTGCCGTTTCATCTGCAACTAATTTCTTTGCTGCCTCAAGTGCTGTCTTAAATTCTTTATAAGAATTTGGTGTATAGTCATCTTCTTTCTTTGTCTCTGCATTCTGGATTGCTTTATTTAATTCTTCATAATCAATTTTTCCCTCTAATCCATTAATTGCATTTTTAAGAGCTGTAACCTGCTCATCTACTTCACTTTGAATTGCGACCGGATTATTCAGCACTTCACTTGCTTTTGCAATTGCTTTATGTAAATTTGCAAGTGATTCCGTTGTATAACTTCCTGATAATTCACTTTCGGCTTTCTTTAAAGTCTCTTTTAATGTATCTTTGGTCACTTCAACTTTTTGTGCATTTGACAATTCAAGACCAACTTCATTTACCCAGCTTGTATCTCCATCTGAATAATAACCCACCTGTGTCAGCTGTTTCGCATCTCCAATCGGGAAGGATACTTTTGTTGGATATGTAGTTCCATCCTCTTCAATTGTTTCAAGAACTGTTGCATCTTTAAATTCTTTTCCATCTTTATAGAGGAATCCATCAATATAATAAGAAGCCAGTTCTTGTCCATCCATCACTGTTTTTGCCTTTTCCAGATTCATGTAGGCTGTTGCATTTCCATTCATATCCACTACAAGTCTGGTCTCTCCTGCAAGTCCTTGATGATATCCAAGTGTTCCATCTGTCTCCACAATCCGGCTGTCTACTGTATAAATACCTTCTTCCAGATTCAGTGATGGATTTGTTTCTTTTAATCCTTCTTTCACTGCTTTCAAAGCTGTTACCTGCTCATCAATCTCGCTCTGGATTGCAACTGGATTTTCTTTTACTACTTTAGCATTTTTCAGTGCTTCTGTTACCGTTGCAAAACTATCTGCCGTGTAAGCTCCATCATCATTCTTCAGTTCACTTAATTCTTTTACCAAAGAATTCAATTCTTTTTTATCAGCATTTTGTTTCTGAGCATTTGTCAATTCTAAGCCGACTTCATTTACCCAGCTTGTATCTCCATCTGAATAATAACCCACCTGTGTCAGCTGTTTCGCATCTCCAATCGGGAAGGATACTTTTGTTGGATATGTAGTTCCATCCTCTTCAATTGTTTCAAGAACTGTTGCATCTTTAAATTCTTTTCCATCTTTATAGAGGAATCCATCAATATAATAAGAAGCCAGTTCTTGTCCATCCATCACTGTTTTTGCCTTTTCCAGATTCATGTAGACCGTTGCATTTCCTTCTTCATCTACTGCAATTCGTGTTTCTCCGGCAATTCCCTGATGATATCCAAGCGTTCCATCCGTCTCCACAATCCGACTATCTGCAGTATATACGCCCTCGCCATAAGTCTTAATTGCTTCGCCCGTCAATTCTTCGATCGCATTAATTAACTTATCAGTTTGCGTATCCACTGTTGTCTGTGTTGAATTAATGTCATTATAAACTTCTTTCGATTTTTTCAGAGTTTTTGTGAATTCCGAAAAAGCATCTTGATTATAATTACTACTATCATATTTTTCAGCCTGATCAATATATTTTTTCAATTCATCTTTATTGACATTTTTCAGGCTTGGTGTCAATGTATGCGGTTCTTCACCATCAATTTTTTTTGCATCAAAAAGCTGAACAAGTGCATCTCTGGCTGAAGCTCCTTCTCCTGGTTCTCCACCTGCCAACCCATCCATAATCGGAACAATTACATTGATTTTGAATACATTTTTTAAAGTAATATTATTTCTAGTAAAATCATAAGTTTCCGGAACCGGTATTGCAACGCTCTCTGGATAATTAAGATGATAATCGTCAATATCAGGGCTGTTATTTTCGTCAACCATATATTTAGTAATATTTACTTCTTGCTTATCCGTTTCAGCACTATCCTTAGTCGGATAATAGAACATACGATACATATATCCAAAATAATCTTCTCCACCAAGCGGAATTGTGATTCCCTGCATGTCAAAATAGAGATCCTTATTAGCTCCATTATTGTAAACATGGAGAGTTGCTTTTCCACCCTTTACAGCATTATTAGCCATCGAAGGGGATTCTGGCTGTTCATAGTTCCAGATATTAACTCCTACAGAATACACACCATCCGATAATGTGCTTACATCTGTCACATCACTTTTCTGGAATAAAATATACTGATATCCATCCAGTTTTGTCGTTGTATAATTTAGTTTTCCATTTTCAACATCAACTTCACCATATTCCGAATTAATATTCATTGATGATTTTTCGTCAGCAAAAAATACATATAGTTGAGTTTTGTCCGCATCCCATTCATCCGGAATATCAAAAGAAAGTGTCACTCTGTTATTTGGTGTATACGCTGTATCATTTGCTTTAAACGATAAACTATATAATTTTGCTGCTGAACTTACACCGCCTACTGTTGACATCGCATTATCGTAATCAGTTCCTTTTGTAACAGGTGTTGCTTCAAACTTTGTTGCTTTTTTTAAATTATAAGAATCAGAAGTCAGTGTTACTCCATTACTTGAAAGGGTAACTGTTTCCTTTTGATTTGTATCTAATCTCAGAGTAGCATAATATTCTGAGTCATCAGAAAATACTATATGTATTTCTCTACCAAATACTGCTTCTTTTACACTATTATAAGGAATTTCAACTGTACCATCTTTTACTTCAAGTTCATTCCACTTTGAAATTCCCCGGTATCTTTCGCAGAAGCCACCAGCGCCTTTTATTTCAGAAATCCCATTAATATAGATTTTCTGAATATTAACATCGCCATTTGTTTTCAATTTAACAGTAGCTGTTCCGTCGCTTGCTGTTACTTCTCCATCTAAAAGACCACTTAATTTTTGTCCATCACCTTCAAAATTATAGTTGTCATATTTTCTATGCGAAACAAAATCAAATTTCACCCCACCATCTTTATAGTTTTCAATACTTTCTGGTAATTCAATTATATCAGACGTATCGAAACCCAGCTTACTGCTAATCAGATCAGATGAAGAACGATCCGTTCTCCAATCACTTGCAAACGAACCTTCTGTATACTCTATTTGAGCCGTATATAAAAAATCTTTCAAATTATCAACTTCAAACGTCAGATACTTATTATCAGAATAATCATTTCCACTAACAGTAATTTCATCTGGCGAATAACATTTTTCATCATTTGCTGTATCCAGCCAGCCAGTTTCAATCATCTTATCACGATAAGGATACTCATCCAATCCATAAGATGCACATTTAATATCCGCAAGAGCTGTATCATCTTTGAATGTTCCTTGCTTATATATTTGAAATGTAACCATTTTATCATAATTATTTGCCTGAATCATCACCTTATATTTTCCAGATTCTTCAGGTGTGACAATCGCACAGTTACTACCATAATGTAATGCCGTCTGTAAATTTGCCTTCGTTTCAGTACCATCTTCACTATAATTTTTGATAGGTACTACATAACTATGACCTGTTTTCATGTCATACGTTTCGCTTCGTTGTGCATAGGCTATTCCTGCTCCTGCACTCACAACACACAGAAGTGTCAACATGCTTAATATTATTTTGTAAACTTTTTTCATATCTCACTAATAAAAAGGAGGTGAGGCATAATGCCTCGCTTCCTTTTTCCCTTCCATTATTTTGTTGCTGTCAAAGAGTTAATTTTAAGATATCCTGTCTTCGCACTATGTGAAGCAAGTACTGAAACTGTAAACGTTCCTTCGATCACACTACCTTCTGCGATTTTTGAAGCATCCAATCCAGAAACAAGATAATCATAATCACCCAAAGGCGTGCTCTCAATTCCATCTAAAGTTACGCCAGATAAAGCACCTTTGATTCCAATATACCTAAACTGATGTGTGTATAATGTAAAATCAGCAGTTCCATCCGTATAAACTACAACTTTAGCTGGATTATCAATTCCTTTGTTTCCCATAGATGTAGATGAGCACGCCGCATCTTTATACAAAGTTACATTTGCTTCATATTTTGCCGAAACTGTTTTTGTATCAGATGTACCATCTGCCGCAAATGCTGTAACTCCCATTGCCAGCATCATTGTTGCCGCTAAAAGCACAGCAACTAATTTCTTGATCTTTCTCATAACTGTAATCCTCCTTTTCGTTTTTTGGCATTAGCTTTTTTGCTAATAAATTTTTAGTTATGATACTTAGAGTTCCGTGAGAATCATTCCGGTTACCCACGTCTAACTTCTTGTCCAAAAGATACCATAATTTGCCATTCAATGTCAACGCTATTTTCTTATGTTTTTGTTGTCTGAATTGCAACAAAATCACCGTTTTTCTTTTCGTTTTTGTTGTTATTCAGGCAACAATAGACGTAAAAGCGCCGTTATTGATAGTGTTTTATCAATAACGGCGTTTTATTGAAATTATTTACTATTTTGTTACATGTTGTGTGTAAATGATAATTTTTCTCATTTCTCATTTATACCCAAAAACATAATAATGCAGTGCTTTCCGGCATGTGAACCGGTCCTACACTACAGGTTACGGTAACTGGTACAATTCCCATTGTGCCGATTCCCGTCCATCGGTGGATTCTGCACGCTTCCATCGGGATTTTCACGATGTTATCTTCTATATCTGCTTCTTCAAGGACTTCATTATGCTCATACTTCAATGTTTTCAGTTTTCCAGCCATCATTTCACCACTCACTCTGGAGTGTGCTACCATCTCTTTCAGCTTTAATTCCAGATAGCTTTCTCCATTCTCCTGAACAATTTCGGCTATTTCTTCAAATCCTCTCATCGCCATAGAGTCTCTTCCCTGCCCCTGCTTTTTATTCATCCGGTAAAGCCGGAACACTACCGGATGCCTTTCACATTTCTGCAGATTGTGCTGTATCTCCTGATCCAGTTCATTCTCTTTTTTCTTGTATACGGATTTTTTCTCTGCATAGGCGTTAATCATCAGTTCCAGCATGTGGATGTCGATATTCTCCACCATAACATCCAGTGATTCCTCGATTTCTTCCGGTTTTGCACCGATTTCTTCCAGATATTTTTCAAGATTCTCATACAGGTTGGAATATCGTTCCAGCCATTCTTCTCCTGCAGGAGTAAATTCCAGTGATTCTGTCAGAATTCCTCTTTCTATGCAGTTCTTAAAATAGCGGTTCACCGTTGAACGGTTCACGCCATAATATTCTGCGATACTTCCCTGAGCTCCACGTTTCTTTTCTACTTTTGACAGGCCTTGTAAATATTGCAGTTGCAGCATTGTAGGTCTGTTCTGTCTCTTTAGATGTTCACCTTTTTCCATTTTCCTGTTCCTCTCTTCGTCACCATACATGAATATTCAATTCCCGATAATCGATTGGCAATGGCTTCTGTTCAAAACGGGTAATCGCAATAATTGCCACTGCTTCTGTGACCGGAATTCCTGTATTCGCAGTATAGGTAAAGATGTCTGTCGGCAACTGATAAACACCTTTTTCTTCTTTCGCCTGTATCCATTCTTCGTCTCTTCTGTACCATACACATCCGATAGATTCATCTTTTTTTGTCTTGAGCCGGAAGCAGTTCTGGGACTTTTTCACTCTCAATATGACGGATTGTTCCAGTTTCTCATACTCTGTTGCAAGGAATCTCGGATTGCGTCGCTCCGGTTCATACAGTCCGAATGCCATCGGGAAATCGCCATCCTCATAAAAGGTATACAAGTCCATATCGTCATAAATTCGATCGTATACGTCACCGTACTGCAGAAAGTTTTCAATTCCTTTTAATCCTTCCGGACTGATATAATGTTCCACTCTACAGGCATCTTCCTGCGCCCTCTGCTGATCCATTCCGCTTACCATCTGGAAGAACTGTGTCAGTTTCTCATGGCGTGCAAGGCACTCCATCCCTTCCAGTTTTCCCTTATCGGTCAGTTCCAGATGTCCGTTTTCCGGCTCACACAAAAATCCTTTTTTCACCAGACTCCGCACCAGGCCTGCCGCTTCATATCCGGTTATGTTCACTTCTCTGGCATACTCTTTCGATGTGATCTGTCTGCCCTGCCTCCATGTCCGATAGACATATTCCAGAAGATCTTCTTCCAGTTCGCCTCTGGCTTTTGTCACATCAATATTTCTGTTTTCAGTCCTTCTTCCCATGTTACCTTTCCTACCTGTCTTTTTTAATATTCATCCGCTACTCGATATCCGGTATTTTCTGCAAAAGCCTTCCATCCAGTAAGCATATCGTTTTTTTCTTAGAGCCTTTCTTTTTCTCTGCGACAAACCCCAGATTACAGGTGAAGTGTATTTCACCCAACCACTGCTGTTCGTACTCTATGTGAAATGCTGTGGCAGGAATTTTGATGCTGTGATCATTTACTTCTGCCTTCTTCCAGATTCCATGCATGTTCTGATACCAGATTGTCCTGTCATCCTCATTTTCCGGATGCTCCGTTAGTTCCAACCAAATCTCCCAAGGCTCTATGTACAGCCAGCCATCTCTTTCAAACCACATATCTTCGATGGCTGCCTTTCTCTCTTTTCCAATCTCTGTGGTGTAAAAGGAATACCACATCTGAAAAATCGTCCGCAAAATATCTTTTTATTTCTTTTTTCACATACTTTTGGATATTTTCATAGTTAATTTCCTTTTTCCTTTAATTTTGATTCATCCGTAGTCTGTGCGTCAACGCAGACTGCATGGATGGCAAGTCGCTTGCTGTATCCGTTCCCTGTACAGGTAGAAAGTGTCAGTATCTTGTTACTGATCTGCGGCTTTATTCCTGTATCAACATCGGAATCTTTTATCATCTGGTCGATAAATTTCTGGTATTCTTCGCCCGGCTGGTATCCTACTTTGTACACATCGCCGCCATTGACTGCATCTTCATAAGAGAAGATTCGATAACGGTAGGCGGTTGTCTCAGAATATACGGTGAAGTATTGATTTTCATTCCAGAAATCGTCATCCTTATATTTTTTCAGGCTTCCGAACATACTTCCGTCTCTCATATTGTGACCGTAAATAATGTTGTAATAATCCGAAAAATCAGATTTGTTAAGACCTTCCAAAAAGATACACCCTGCGATGTGGCTGTTGCCATGCAGGTCGGTTCTCAGATATTTCTGATTGTCACCTGAATACAGAATCGGATAATTGATGCCAAGTTCGTCCTGATTATCAAACCGTATCCATCCGATGACATCTGGATTCTCGGCTTTCAGCTTGTCAAATTCTACTTTTACATCTGTAGCCCACCAGTCTTTTTTCTTCTGCTTTCCATCATCTGGTTCGGACTCATCATTTACATACTCCTCGGCAAGTTTGTCATAATCTCTGGCGGATTTCCATCGGTCGATGTATGGGGGCAGGATATGCATAAGTGCTACCCCGATCAAAACCACTGCCATAATGATCCATATCAGCCATCGGTATGAAGTTTTTTTCTTCATGTTGTCTCTCCCATTTTTCCTGTTAGTTCTCTCGAACCACTATCGTCATTATGGAATGTGTGCTTGGAATTGTCAATCTTTTTCTTCTGGCGTATTGCTTTTGGATGTATGTGAATATTTCTTGTTGGTTCATGTGGGATCCCTTCTTTTTCTCATAATAAATGGATGACCTCTGCCATCCATTATCATTTATTATAACTTATACAGGCTTAGCCTCTTGGCTGCATAAAAATGCGTAACAGACAAAATCTGTTACGCAATGAAAGTCTAACTTTTTGGGGTCAGCTCAACTTCCATGGCTAATAATAAATCTCTATATTTCAATAACTATTGCAAAATTATATCTTGTTTAAGAAAATATTTTAATTTTAAA
>ENA-OROP01001757-OROP01001757.1-human-gut-metagenome-genome-assembly--contig:-NODE-1757-length-18369-cov-2.549798_pt1 | contig 18369 bp, 13 predicted proteins | sample MGYA00242132_ERZ509056 | MGnify/ENA primary metagenome ERZ509056 (study PRJEB26280, sample SAMEA2338768) | human gut metagenome | biome: human gut; feature: human-associated habitat; material: faeces...
GCCGGGCGACTTACTTTTTTATAATTTATTTTTTCAATATCTGCAAGCTGTTTCATCTCTCTTGCACTCTCAAGTACGGCATCGGTAATCTTTGCTCCTCCGAGTATTCTTGCTATCTCCTCTACTATCTCATCACCCTCTAACTGCCTTATGACTGTACTCGTCTTATTTAATGAATTATTTTTTTCAATAAGATAGTTATGATCTGCCATTGCAGCTATCTGTGCAAGGTGTGATATACATATAACCTGATGTGAATGACCTATAAATGCCATCTTTTCAGCTACTTTCTGTGCTGTGCGTCCACTGATACCAACATCTATCTCATCAAATATTAATGTACCTATCGAATCATGTTCGGCTAGAACGGCTTTTATTGCAAGCATGATTCTTGAAAGTTCGCCACCTGATGCAGCCTGACCGATTGGTTTTAAATCTTCACCAGGATTTGTGGAAATCATAAATTCAACTTCATCTTTTCCTTTTGAATTAAACTCATCAAGTTCTCTGACTGCTATTTCAAATTTTACCTGCAGGAAATTTAAGTCTATAAGTGCGTCGGTTATCCTCTTTTCAAGTTCGGCAGAACACTTTTTTCTAATTTTTGAAATACTCTCTCCGAGTTTCTCCAGCTTAATTTTATATATCTCTATCTTCTTTTCGAGATTTGCCCTATATTCTTCGTATGCTTCATATTTTTCAAGTTTATTTTCAAGGTCTTTTGCATAATTTTCAACCAGTTCAGTTGTCGCACCATATTTTGATTTAATTGTCCTGACAAGATCAAGTCTCGTTTCAACTTCTGCAAACTCCTCACCATTTTCATCCATATCAGACGCATATTCCTGCAAATCCCTGTTAAAATCCATGATAAGCTCATCAATATCTGCTATCTGTCTCGCCAGCTCCTTAAGTCTTTCATCATAACCGCTTATCTTTGCTAATATATGGGAACTTCTTCCAAGCATCTGTGACACGCTCTGACTGTCACCGTAAGAATCTTCTACAAGTGAATACACCTCATTTATACCACTCTTTATCTCATTTGCATTTGAAAGATAACGGTATCTCTCCTGAAGCTTTTCCTCCTCACCCTTTACTAAATGTGCCTGTTCTATCTGCTCCAGCTCATACCGTATAAATGATACTTCTCTAAGTCTTTCTTCCTCTGACATTTCTTTTTCTGAATACTTGACAAGCATATCCTTATACTGTCTATACATTTCTGAAAACTCCATGTCTCTCCCACACATTTTTTCTGCCGCATATCTGTCAACAATCTCCATATGTTTATTCTTATACAGTAATGACTGCTGCTCATTCTGGCCATGAATATCTATAAGTATATCGGCAATACTTTTAAGCATAGAAACACTTACCGTCTCACCATTGACCCTGTTTATAGTGCGGCACTTAGTTATCTTTCTAGATATTACTACGACATCCTCCTCTAATGTAATCCCCAGCTTTTCAAGACTGTTTATCTGTTCACTGTCCTCAGCTAAAAATGTAAGTTCCACGAGTGCAAACTCCGTACCTGTCCTGATAATATCCTTTGAAACTTTTCCACCAAGTGCAATATTTATAGAACCGATAATGATGGACTTACCGGCACCGGTCTCTCCTGTAAGAACATTAAGTCCCTCGGAAAATTCAACTTCGATCTCATCAATAATCGCAAGATTTTTCACATGAAGATTAAGTAACATGGATACTCCCCCTTTATATTGTACTGAACATATTTTCGCTCTTGTTATATGGATAATATCACACTGAACACCCGTTTGTCAAGAACATATTTTCGTTTTAATTCATAACAATTCACCCCCCCAAAAAAAATTGACAATACAGTGAATAAACTCAACTATTGTCAATTTTTTTCCGCTGAACTGTTGCACACAAAAAGAAAAGTACCACACAAAACTATAAGTTTTATATGATACTTTCCCTTAAATCATATATTAGATATTAATGCGTAATACTTTATTCTTACATCATATCTTATCGTTTATTGTTGTTTACTGAAGAAACATTTATCTGGCATCCTACCTTGCATCCGTTTACATATGCATATATATATGCCGTTCCCGTTCCTTTCGCAACAACCTTACCATTTGTTACTACCGCAACTCGTGTATTTGATGAATACCATGTAACTGTATCTGATGTACCATGAACTATCAATGTCTCAGTATCATACTGTCTGAGATTGAGAACTGACTTGTTCATCGCAACTACATTTACATTTACCGTAGATGTTACACCACTTGTCGCAAGTATTGTGATAGTCGCATTACCTGTTCCTACCGCTGTTATATTACCCTTGCTGTCCACTGTTGCAACTCTCTTATTATCACTTGAGAACTTAATACTATCTGAAGTATCAGATGGAAGCACTGAGTATGACAGCTTCATCTTATCTCCACGCTTCATCGTTACATCCTGCTGTGCAATAACAATACTTGTAACCGGTACAGGCTCAACTACCTTAACAAAACATCTTGCTTTCTTATTGCTTCCATCCGTAGTAGTTGCAGTTATATACGCATCTCCCTCTGCAATACCCCAGATTTTTCCTGAACTGTTTACCTGAACAATCTTGTTATCTGAACTTGTCCACTTAACACCCTTAACAGATGCAGATGCAGGTTTCAATATAGCATGGAGCTTTTTGCTTCTTCCCACATAACATACTGTATAATTTGTATTAAGTCGGATACTTGATACACGCCTTATTACTCTTACTTTACAAGAAGCTTTTGCATGAATTGCATCTTTAGTCATTACGGTCACTCTTGCAACTCCGACACGCTTTGCTGTTATCTTACCGCTGCTTGATACTTTTAATACACGCGAATTTGAACTTTTCCATTTTACACCCGGAAGCTTGCCTGCATTAGATTTAACAGTAGCTTTAAGTTTGTATGACTGATTCAATCCTATACGGATATTACTCTTGTTGAGTTTTACCGTTGTATGAAGTTTTCTTACCTTAACCTTACATTTTGCTGACTGTCTATATTTTGTAAGTGTGCATGTAATAGTACATGTTCCTATCTTTTTAGCCTTAACCTTTCCGGAAGAACTTACTGTCGCAATACTTGTATTTGATGATTTCCATGTTGCAGTTTTGTTTGCTGATGTTGGTTTTATAACCTTTTTTGGAGTAAAACTGTGCCCCAATGCAAGCTCTCTTGTAGAAGGTGACAATTTAAAATCAACTGCCTTTTCTACATGAACTGCTACAGTAGCATTAAAACCTCCATCTTCTGCAGTACACTGAACAATGGCATCTCCAGGTCCGACACCTGTTACAACTCCCTTTGAATCAACAGTAACAACCGTCTCATCAAGAGACTGGTAAATTACATTCTGGTTTGTTGTATCTTCCGGAGTAAACTGAGGTTTTATCGTAAATTTCTTTCCACATACGATATTTTGTGTAACCGGTGTAACTTCAAATCCCGTTGCTGAAACAGGTGCTTTCTCAACCGTTACGATACAGGTTCCCGTCCATACACGGTTATCATTTGTCGTATCTTTATATGTAGCAGTTATTACGGCTGTTCCTTCCTCGACACCAGTCACGACACCATTGGCATCTACTGTTGCTTTTGTCTCATCTGAAGTTGTCCATGTAACATCTCTGTCTGTAACATTTTCAGGTGTAAACACAGGTGTAAGCTGCAATGTCTTTCCAATATAAACAGTATCCTCATTTGGCACTATCGCAAAATCCGTTGCCGATACCTGCGAAGAAGTTACATAGACCATACAGGTTATGGCACCCTCCTGACCTAAATCCTCGGCAACACAGCTAAGCATTGCAACACCTTCTTTGACACCTGTTATAACACCTTCTTTTGACACGGTAAATATTGTCGTGTCTGATGATGAAAATGTAACATTACTGTTTATATTCTCACTTGGCGTAAACTGAACATCTACAGTTTTCGACGAGCCAACTGAAATATACTCAGCCTTTGATCCAAACGCAATAGAAGTAAGCCTGTTTCTTACATTTACTACTATCGTTGCCGATGCTGTCGTGTGATTGTCATCTGACTGTGGGAGAACTGCTGTTGCTTTAATCGAAGTAGTTCCCGGACCTACTGCCGTAATCACTCCTTTATCATTCACTGTAGCTACTTTAGTGTCATCTGAGGTCCATGTCATTCTTGTATCAGATGCGTCTTCAGGTTGATATGATGCAGTTACCGCATATGTATCACCTTTTATCATATTAAGACTTGATACATCGGTTGTTATCTCTGTCATTGGTCGTGACTGGATGATAAGATGACAGGTTGCATACATATTAGCACTCTGCACCCTGATATACACATCCCCTTCTCGTTTCATAGAAACCTTTCCCGATGAATCTATCTCAGCAATATCTGTAGGATTCACATCTGAAAGTGATGTTCCCTCTACACTCCACTTAAAGTCTGTCTCTTTCTCTGTTGTGTCTGATGGGCCAAAAATAGCTTTCATAAATACATATTTTTCTGCAAGTGTAGTCGTATATGTGTCATACTGGACAACTTCTTTTGTTTCCTGATCGACAACACCTACCGCAAGCTCCGTAACAGGCTGCGTTACGGTTATCTCACAAGTCGCATAAACATTATTGTCAGGATTAAGTGCTGTAATCACTGTTTTTCCCGCTTTAAGTGCAGTAAACATTGCTGATGGATTAGTCGTACCTGATATCTGTTCAATAGTACCTACTGACGGATCAGAAGAAAGCCATATAAGATTTCTTTTCTCTGTCAAATCTGTTGCTATAATGCTCTGCTGTCCCTGCTCTATAGTCAGAGTGTCAGGAATCATATGGAATTCTTCAACACTCTTTCTTACTGTTACATTACACTTTGTGGTAAGCGTAACACCGTCAGGACTCGTCCACGAAAGCGTTACCAGCACCGGTGTATTTGCCGGAGTTTCTTTTTTGGCTACTATCGTTGCATACTGCCCGTTAGGTTTAACCGTGATATATTCATTTGAATCATCCGAAGGTTCCCATTTAAACTGACTTGTTTCTGTTGTGACATCTTCGCCAAAAGTACCATATAACTGCTCACTTGCACCTATCGCCATATCAATGCTTGATACATTCATTGAAAATGTCTGCATTACAGTTATATTTACTTTTACTGTTTGTAATGTATCATATTCCGGAATATTTGTATTTGCTGACTGCTGTGGATATTTTGTCACTGTCAATGTTGCTTTTCCTGTCGACTTTGTCGTAATATTCCACGATGCATTATCAAAGTCAATTATCTTACTGCCATCTATTCCTGCCGAAACATCTGTATATATTTCACCTTTAAAGTTTTCCGTCAATCCTTTTAATGAAATATTAAATGCATCTGTCAAATCATAATGACCACCAATATTTATGGTTACATTTTTTTCTTCATAATTTGTCTTGACCTGTACTCCACCTGCTATATTTACAGGATCACAGTGATATTTTTTTCCTGTTGAAACTTCAAGGTTTTCAAATCCCGGATAAGTATCAGCTACAAAGAACTGTACGACATATGTTTCTGCCTTTGCCTTGAGCTGATATTTTTTAAGTGCAGGATACCATACAAGCTCAGCATCATCCTTATCCTCTGAACCAGTATTTCCTAAAGAATCCTTTATTAAAACTTTTTTACCTGTATTGCCACCTACTTCCTTTGAAATAACCCAGATAAGTTTCTGGCTTATAGATTCATTCGGATTACTGTCAAACTTTGCCTGACAGTCAAGGTAATCGCCTGTTTTTACAACAAGTGACTGCGTATAAACATCTGAGTTTACTATCTTTCCGTTTCCGGTACCTGTACCATCCCCTGATTGATATATGACCTCAGGTCTTACATATACCCATATCTCATCTGTATCAGACTTAGTCATATCAGTATCCTGATATGTGACCGTCAGCTTTGCTTTACCCGGACCTGTTGCCACTATACCATTACTATCAATCTTAACAACATCCTTATTACTGGTATTCCAGCTTCCTTTTGTAGCATCACCGAACATAAGATTAAGTTTCTGACTCTGCGAACTATCGGTAGCATCCGTACCAAATTCAAGCTTTGTTTCCGTTTTTCCGTGATAATCCATGATGATTTCTTTACGCTCATCGGTATCAAAGATCTTGTTCATCTCTACACCAGTAGATTTTACGAGATACTCGTTCACGGAGAACATTATGTTTATTGTAAATGTAAATGTTTTTGAAACATTTGTTCCATTTATATTCTCAGTAATTGTAAGCGTCAGACCGACCGTACCATATTGAACTGCCTGAGTGTAAAGTGTACTGTTGATTCCGGTAGTCGTCACTTCAGCACCATAATTTCCCGGAGTAGCACTAATCTTTAATTTGGTTGCATCCAAACTCTGCCATGTGTATTTCGTATTGCTATCCTGTGCTCCCGATGCACTTAACTGATCCTGTTTTCTACGCATGGTGTATTCCTGACCTGATGTCATCTGTCTGCCGGTACTGTCAAGAACAACATAATCACGGTCGTCATCTGCCGCCCTTGATGTAAAATGTGCTTTTGCCGCAAAGCCAACCACAAAAACGAACATAAGCATAACTGTCATTCCCGCCATGGTCTTCCATTTTTTCTTAATCTTATCCTTTAATCGATTCATAGTTCCTCCCCTGACTCAATCCGTCTTTTTATTTCTATCGGCATAAAAAGCACAAATTATTACATTCGGAAAGTGAAACATCCTGCATAAACTTTATGATTATGCACTATGTTTACTCATCCCAGTTATGAAAAACATCCTGTACATCGTCGTCTTCATCAAGAAGATCAAGTGTACGATTAAGCTGTCTTATATCATTTTCATCCGTCAATGTGACATAATTTTGTGGAATCATCGTAACTTCAGCACTTGCCATAGGATAATTTTCTTTTTCAAGAACCTCTCTTACTGCTGAAAAATCCTCTGGTGCCGTGATTATCTCATATGCTTCTTCCTCGTCTGAGAAGTCCTCAGCACCCGCATCAAGTGCAAGCATCATAAGCTCATCTGCATCAACTTCTATATCATTGTCCTCAAGTTCCTCTTTAGAAATGATTATCTGTCCCTTCTCATCAAACATATACGATACACAGCCCTGCGTTCCTACACTTCCGCTTCCCTTTGTAAAAGCATTACGAACATTACTTGCAGTTCTGTTCTTATTGTCTGTAAGAGCCTTAACTATGATAGCGATACCACTCGGACCATATCCTTCATATGTAACTTCCTCGTAATTTACTCCGTCACCGTCTCCTGCTGCCTTTTTGATACCTCTGTCAATAGTATCATTTGGCATATTGTTTGCTTTTGCTTTTGCAATAACATCACGAAGCTTGCTGTTATTTTCAGGATCTGGACCGCCATCTTTAACTGCTACTGCAATCTCTCGACCGATAATAGTAAATATCTTACCTTTTTTAGCGTCGTTTTTCTCCTTTTTATGTTTAATGTTTGCGAATTTTGAATGTCCTGACATTTCTCTATTTTCCTTTCTTTAATAACATAATATGATAATTTCCCACCATAACTAATTTATTTTAGCATTTTTCCTGCACTCTTGCAACCTTTGGCTATTTTTCTTCTTTTAACAGCCTGTCTATCTTTGTCATGACTACAGGCACTTCACCCACGGAATGAACGGCACACATGACCGTATCGTCTCCTGCTATTGTTCCAACAACACCGGGCACTTCCAAATTGTCTATTGCCGCCGCTATCGCCATTGCCATGCCTGAAATTGTTTTTATGACAAGTATGTTTTCAGCCTGATCCATCCACAAAAAACCGTCTTGCAATACCCTTACATACTTATTGTAAAGATTTGTCTCCTTCTCCTGGAGAAGTGTGTATTTCTGATGAACACCGTCAACAGACACCTTTGTAAGTTTTAACTCCCTTATGTCTCTTGAAATCGTCGCCTGCGTCACTGTAAAGCCCTCCTGTTCAAGCCTTTCTCCCAGTTCCTCCTGCGTTTCTATCTGATATTTGCCTATCAATTCTATTATCTTTGATCTTCTTTCAAGCTTCATATTTTCCCCCCTGATATTTTTTAGGATTAACCCTGTAAAAAAAATAAACTAATTATTACAATTCACCGTTTAACTTTTCTCTCATCCTCTCGTAGAAGCCTATATCTGATAATTTTATCAGCTTCGTTGTCGCATGAGGAACTTCGAGTACAAGCCTGTCACCTGTTGAAAGTTCTCCTATCGTTCTCCCGTCAGCAGTTACCATTGCAAGGTCGGCACCTACATCCTTTGTCTGACCTATCTCTAATGTTATATTTTCCGCAGCATCGACAACAAGACTTCTTTTATTTAGGGAATGGGCACATATCGGAGTTACGACCATCGCCTTTAAATTCGGTACCATAACAGGTCCTCCTGCCGAAAGATTGTAGCCTGTCGAACCTGTCGGTGTCGATATTATAAGACCATCTGCACGGTACACATCTGCAAGCTCATTTTCAAGATAAACTTTTACCGTTATAAGCCTGCCGCTGCCCCTTTTGCTTACCACTATATCATTTAACGCATAACATGACGAACGGCTGTCCGGCTGTTTAAAGTATGATATTTCCTTTAGCATCATCCGTGACTCTATCGTATAATCACCCTCAATAAGCTTGTCAAGTGCATCAAATACATCTTTATACTCAACCTCTGTGAGGAAACCGAGATTTCCGGTGTTTACTCCTATTATAGGAAGCTCCGTGTGCACAAGGTCTATCGCCGCCTGTATCATCGTTCCGTCACCGCCGAGTACAATAGCACATTCCGTCTTGTCGTCTATATGTCTTATATCAGTAAAATGTCTTATTCCTGCCGACTGTGTCAGCTTGTTTTCAAGTATCGTGCATACACAGGCTTTACTTTCAAGATATTTTTTTATATCAGATGCCTTCTCATAATTATCCTTTTTATCACTGTTAGTTATAATACAAAAAAATGTCATTTTTTTGCTCATTAGAGACTCTCCTTTGCAGTCGTCATACTTTTTATAAATTTATATATCTAATTTCAGATGTGCCTGCTCTACCGTTTCCTGTGCAAGCTTCTCATATTTTTCACTAAATATTTCCTCTGCCTTGCTTTTTTCTTCCCCGGTAATATCACATACATTGTCAGTTCTGTTCGTATCCTTTTCTATGTAGAGAAGATATTCTATATTTCCCTCAGGTCCTTTTATAGGTGAAAAGCTAAGTTCAAGTACCTTAAAGCCTATTGCCATAGCGTATATCATGACATTTTGTACTACTTCAAGATGTACTTTTTTATCTCTCACCACACCTTTTTTTCCAACCTTATCCTTTCCGGCTTCAAACTGAGGTTTGATAAGACATACTACTCTGCCGTTATCCGCCAGCAGATTTCTCACCGGAACAAGAACTTTTGTCAGCGAGATAAAAGCTACATCTATTGAAGAAAATCCTATATTATCAGGCACGTCCTCATGTGTTACATATCTGATGTTAGTCTTTTCCATTGACACTACTCTCTCGTCCTGCCTCAATTTCCACGCAAGCTGGTTTGTTCCAACATCTATCGCATACACTTTTGCGGCTCCGTTCTGAAGCATACAGTCTGTAAAACCACCTGTCGATGAACCTACATCCATGCATACCCTGTCTGCAAGCGGCACCTGCCAAAGTTCCATTGCTTTTTCCAATTTGTAACCGCCCCTGCTGACATATTTCATCGGAGTTCCTTTTACTTCAATCTCCACATTCTCATCAAATGTACTTCCTGCCTTATCTTCCCTCTGTTCTTTTACAAACACATTTCCTGTCATTATTATCGCTTTCGCCTTTTCTCTCGATTCCGCAAAACCTCTCTTTACGAGAAGTACATCAAGTCTTTCTTTTTTCTTATGCTCTTTCATGCTGCCTCCAATTAATCATTTACCATTCAAACCTGCTGTATAAATAGTGTGTTGCATCATTGATACAATGCACCTGTAAAATCCATTATTTTTTCTGCTATGCCCTCTGCATCTATCTTATATTTCTTCTTTAACATCTCAACACTTCCGTGCTCGATAAATTTATCCGGCAGTGCTATGTTTCTTATAAATGGCATCTGCGGTGCATTTTCCTGATACCAATGAGAAACACTCTCTCCAAAGCCGCCTGTGAGGATTCCCTCCTCCATCGTTATTATATAGCGGTGGTTTCTGCCTATATCAGAAAGCATTTCTTCATCAAGTGGTTTTACAAATCTTGCATTTACTATAGTCACATCAATGCCATGCTGCAAAAGTATTTTTCTAACTTTTACAGCAGTTTCTACCATACTTCCAACAGCAAGCAGTGCAATATCAGCACCGTCAGTTATTTTTTCACTCTTTCCGTACTCTATTTTTGTGTCATATTCCTTAAGTCCCGTATATGCCTTCCCTCTTGGATACCTTATTGCTATCGGACCGTCAAACCCTGCCGCAAATTCAAGCATTTTTTCTAATTCCAAAACATTTTTAGGTGCCATAACCGTCATATTGGGCATACTGTTAAAATATGATATGTCAAACATTCCCTGATGTGTCTCGCCATCACTTCCGACAAGCCCTGCCCTATCAACTGCAAATATTACCGGAAGTCTGCCAATACAGACATCATGGAGAATCTGGTCATATGCCCTCTGGAAAAATGTCGAATATATTGCGACAACCGGTTTCATGCCTTTTGAAGCCATGCCTGCCGCAAAAGTAACAGCGTGCTCCTCCGCTATTCCGACATCAAAAAATCTGTCGGGAAATCTTTCTGCCATACGGTTTAGTCCTGTTCCTGACGGCATTGCCGCAGATATTGCAACTATTTTTTCATCTTTATCAGCAAGTTCAACCAGCTTTCTGCTGAACACATAAGTATATGTCAAATATTTTTCCTTATTTTTGAGTGTTCCGTCACTCGGCTTAAAAGGTGCAATTCCATGAAAAGCTGACGGATCTTCCTCAGCCGGAAGATACCCCTTTCCCTTTTTGGTACAGACATGAACTATCACGGCTTTTTGCATTTTTGAGGCACTTTCAAATGCACTTACCATCTGTTTTACATCATGTCCGTCTATAGGTCCAATATATGTTATCCCCATATCTTCAAACAGCATACCCGGAACAAAAAGTCTTTTGACTGCATCCTTTGCACCCTTGATACTGTCAGCAAGTGCATTTCCTATATGTGATTTTCTCAACTTTGTCTCAACATCCTCTTTAAGCTCCGTATAATTTGTGCTTGTCCTGATATTTCCCAGATATTTTGACATTCCACCTACATTTTTAGATATAGACATCTGATTGTCATTGAGAACGATAACCAGATTGGATTTCAATCTCGCCGCATTGTTGAGTGCCTCAAATGCCATTCCTCCCGACAATGCTCCGTCACCTATAACAGCAAATACATTATTTTTTTCTTTTTTAAGTTCCCTTGCTTTTGCCATTCCTATTGCAAGACTTATAGATGTTGAACTGTGTCCCGTATCAAATGCATCACAATTACTTTCACTTCTCTTTGGAAATCCACTCATTCCTCCAAACTGTCTGAGTGTGTCAAACCCTTCTTTTCTGCCTGTAAGAAGTTTGTGAGTATAACTCTGATGTCCTACATCCCACACCAGACTATCATTTGGAAAATCAAGACATAAGTGAAGTGCCATTGTAAGCTCGACTGCACCGAGATTTGACGCAAGATGACCGCCTGTCATGCTTATCTTGTGAACTAAAAACTGCCTTATCTCTTTTGCGAGCAGCCTGTACTCTCTAGGGTCAATCTTTTTTATATCATTCGGCTCGTTTATCTGATTTAATAATCGTCCCACTTTACTCTCCATTCTACTGCTTCTCTTTTTATAAACAGTAATCTATTTTCTTCTGTTTATCAGCTTTTCTGTCAAAGTATATAAAAACTCATTTTTTACTTCTAATGTATCAAATATCGAAAGTGCCTTTTCAGAATATTGTTTTACATCACTGTGAGCCTTTTCGATACCATAAAGCGATACATATGTAATCTTGTCATTTTTTTCGTCACTGTGCACCGGCTTTCCAAGCTCTGAGGTTGTGCTTGTAACATCGAGTATATCATCCTGTATCTGAAATGCCATTCCTATGTTTAGTCCGGCTTTTTCCATAAGCTCTATGTCTTTCTCATCTGCTCCGGCAAGTGCCGCACCAACCATAAGTGATGCTTCTAAAAGTGCACCCGTTTTTAATCTAAAAATAAAATCAAGCTGATCTTTATCAGGCTTTTTCCCCGTCAGTTCAACATCGACAACCTGTCCTCCGACCATTCCCGTTATTCCAGCCTTTTTTGCCAGTATCTCCAAAGCCTTAACGGCACTGTCCTTATCTTTGGCAGCCATAACACCTTTAACAGCCGTTTCATAAGCATAATTTAACAAAGCATCACCGGCAAGTATTCCCATATCCTCACCGAACACTACATGGGTTGTCTTTCTTCCTCTCCTGTACTCATCATTGTCCATAGCCGGCAGGTCATCGTGAACCAGCGAATATGTGTGTATCATCTCTATCGCAGCCATAAACGGTTCAATAACTTTTTCGTCCTTACCGCCAAACATTATATATGACTGGTGCATCATCATCGGACGAAGTCTCTTTCCTCCGGCCAGAAGACTATATTCCATAGCTTCCATAATAATTTTCTGGTATCCCTTTTGCTTTGGCAGGTAATTCTGCAGAGAATCTTCAATCTCCCTGACTTTCTGCTCTTTTTGTACTTTAAAATCAAGATTCAAACTCATGTGTCTCTCCTTCACTATCCAATACAAGCATCTGCTTTTCGATTTTATCCATCTTGTCATTGCATGCCTTTAACATATCAATGCCTTGATGATACATCTGAAAAGAATCTTCCAGAGATACTTCCGGCTCCTCCATAGCCTGGATCAGTTTATCCAGTTCCTGAAACATCTCATCCAGTGTTTTTTCTTCCTTAGCCATGGCGCTCCTCCTTTACACTCTCTACTGTCATCTGAATGGATCCATCTGTCACATATGCCGACAGATGATCACCACATCTGACCTGTTCGATACTTCGGACTGCTTTTTTGTCCACATCTTCAATATATGCATATCCCTGATTCAGTTTCTGAAGTGGGGATAATCCTTTCATCTGTTCCATATAAACTGCAAACCGGTGTCTGTACTGCTCTACTTTGCGATGCAGCAGCATATGCAGCTTTTCTTCTGTATCCGCCAGTCTCTGCCTGTCTTCTTGAAGCTTATGCTCAGGGTGCAGATACTTTAACTTCGTCTCATACTTCTCGATTCGAAGTCTAGATACCTCCATTTTTCTTCGCAGATAGCCCTGTAACTGACTTCTTCTTACATCCACCTGTTCCTGTGTCTTCCAGTAATCATACACTGCCAGTTCTGCTGCTGCAGAAGGAGTCGGTGCTCGAAGATCAGCCACATAATCTGCAATAGTCGTATCCGTCTCATGCCCTACCGCAGAAATCACCGGTGTCCGGCAGTAAAAAATTGCTCTTGCAACTTCTTCTTCGTTGAACGCCCACAAATCTTCAATGGATCCGCCGCCTCGTCCGACAATGATCACATCTATGTCATCCTGATCCAACATACGTATACCTTTTACAATGCTCTCTTTCGCGCCTTCTCCCTGCACAAGTGCCGGGTACAAAATAAGTTGTACAAAAGGATTCCTTCGTCTGGAAATGTTCATAATATCCCGGATCGCAGCTCCGGTCGGTGCTGTCACAACACCGATTCTTTGTGCATATGCAGGAATCGGCATCTTATATTCTGAAGCAAACATTCCCATCTCTTCCAACTCACGCTTAAGAGCCTGAAAACGCTCATAAAGAACACCTTCTCCGTCCAAACGGATCTCCCTTGCATATAACTGATAAGAACCTCCTCTTTCATAAACATTGACCTGTCCGAACACTACGATCTGCTGTCCCTCACACATACGAAAAGAGAGCCCGCCGCGCTGCCCGGCAAACATTACGCAGGCAATCGTTCCAGACTCATCTTTCAGTGAAAAATATATATGTCCTGAAGTATGGTATTTACAATTAGATACCTCGCCCTTCACATAGATACGGTTCAACATGTAATCCTGTGTAAACATGTTCTTGATGTAAGCATTCACCTGGCCTACCGTATATACATTCCGTGTCATTACACACCTCTATATTCAAGATTCGCCCGCGGGGCAACATGTAATGTTCTACTCAATCCCCCGTCAGGCGTATATCAGTCTGTTATTTATGACAGCCGGGCCAGCACACCATTGATAAATGCCGGGCCTTCATCACCACTGTATTTTTTTGCGAGCTCTACCGCTTCGTTGATTGCAACTCCTACCGGTACGTCCTCGTCATATTTCATCTCATAGACCGCAAGTCTTAAGATACTTAGATCCACCTTGTTCATGCGGCTTGTCTTCCAGCCTGTCACATGTTCATTGAGCATCTCATCAATCTCTTCAGATTTCAAGATGATGTTCAGAGCCTTGTCTCTGATATATGCCATGTCTTCCTCTTTTGGTTCCTGGTCAAGCTGTTCAAAATAAAGCTGCATCTGCTGCGGCATCTCCTGATCGCTGTTAAATTCATAACTGAACACCATTCTGAAAATGTGTTCCCTCATCTCTGTTCTCTTCACTTATGCTTCCTCCGGCACATCAACTCCGGCTACACGGATATTCACGTCTGCAACCTCAAGTCCTGTCATATTTTCAATTGCAGCTTTTACCTTCTCCTGCACTTTTGCTGTAATATCTTTAATACTGTATCCATAGCTCATATTAAGAGCCAGTGTCACAGTCACGATGCCGTCCAGGACATCTACTTTTACACCTTTGGATAAAGATTTCATTCCAAGCTTTGCGATCAGCTCTCTTGTCGCATTCCCTGCCATAGAAGAAACACCTTCTACTTCCATAGCTGCAAGTCCTGCGATAATTGCTACAACTTCATCGGCAATCTTTACTTCGCCCAGATTCTCATCTGACTTTATTGTATAAGTTTTCTTTTCTTCTTTACTCATATCCACCAATCCTTTCGGTTTTTCTATACGTCCTTTTTAAGCATTTTACCACATTCGCATACATTTGCAAAGGTTCACGGTAAATATTTACAAACCTTATCGGGCAAATTCAGTCAGAACCAGTCCATCGTTACGCTCCTGGGTCATGCGGATACTCCACTCATTGACAAAAAGAAGAAGCGGACGGTCTTTTAAATCCTTCACTTTCTTCATATCAGAAGTACCTGAAAGTTTTGCAAGATCGAAGTCCTGCGGATTATCAATCCAGCGGATATACTCATATGGCAGATTCTCCAGTCTGATATCTACGTTATATTCATTCTCCAGACGATATTTTAAAACATCAAACTGCAAAACTCCTACAACTCCTACAATGATCTCTTCCATACCGGTATTAAACTCCTGGAATATCTGGATCGCACCTTCCTGCGCAATCTGGTTAATTCCTTTGATGAACTGTTTACGTTTCATCGTATCGACCTGACGCACTCTTGCAAAATGTTCCGGTGCAAAAGTCGGGATTCCTTCATAGCTGAACTTGTCAGAGGAGGTTGTCAATGTATCTCCGATTGAGAAAATCCCCGGATCAAAGACACCGATAATATCTCCACCGTAAGCTTTATCCACCATGTGGCGCTCACTGGCCATCATCTGCTGTGGCTGGGAAAGTCGTACTTTCTTGCCTCCCTGCATATGGAATACATCCATACCTGCCTCGAATTCTCCGGAACAGATACGCATAAATGCGATACGGTCACGGTGTGCTTTATTCATATTTGCCTGAATCTTAAATACAAATGCAGAAAAATCGCCTTCTTCCATCGGGTCGATCTCACCTTTATCAGACTTTCTTGGAAGCGGTGATGTAGTCATCTTAAGGAAATGCTTCAAGAATGTCTCTACTCCAAAGTTCGTCAGAGCAGATCCGAAGAATACCGGTGAAAGTTCTCCTTTACTTACCATCTCCTGATCCAGCTCTGCTCCGGCTCCATCCTGAAGTTCAATCTCTTCTTCCAGCTGCACTCGCTGATCATCTGTGATCAGCCACGAGATCTCCGGATCATTGATATCTACCTTCTTTACTTCTCCCTGCGTCGTTCCCTTTTTTGTATCCGAGAAGATTTCCACCTTTTTACTTGCTCTGTCATATACACCTCTGAACTCTTTACCTGAACCGATCGGCCAGTTGATCGGGCATGTTGCGATTCCAAGTTCATTTTCAATATCATCCAGAAGTTCAAATGTATCCATTGCTTCACGGTCCATCTTATTGATGAATGTAAAGATCGGGATATGGCGCATCGTACATACTTTAAACAGCTTTCTCGTCTGTGCCTCGACACCCTTGGATGCATCGATAACCATCACCGCAGAATCTGCTGCCATCAGGGTACGGTAGGTGTCCTCCGAAAAGTCCTGATGTCCCGGTGTATCCAGAATATTGATACAGTATCCGTCATAATTAAACTGCAATACGGAAGAAGTAACCGAGATACCTCTTTCTTTCTCAATCTCCATCCAGTCAGAAACCGCATGTTTTGCAGTTGCCTTTCCTTTTACGCTTCCCGCCTGATTGATGGCACCTCCGTAGAGAAGGAACTTCTCTGTCAGTGTCGTCTTACCTGCATCGGGATGTGAGATAATTGCAAATGTTCTTCTTTTCTTTATCTGATTCTTTACTTCATTCGTAATCTGTGACATATATTATACACTCCTAATTTATAGTATATCCGTTTATAGGCACTATTAATTAGTATAACATATGTCTTGAAAATGCTCAAACATATTTTTCCTGTATTTTCAAGGTTTTCCCTTGTTTTCTGCAGCTTACTTCGAATCCGCATTCACCGGATTGATCACAATATTCTGTGCTGCCACCCCCGTCTTTCTGGTCACAATATCTTCGATCTGCGCACGGTTTGCATCACTTAACTCGGAAGCTCCTACGATCACATCTGCCTGATCATCCGTGATGCTCACAACGGAATTATGAAATCCTTTGGCTGCCAGGAGTGACTCTGCAGCCGATTCTTTTTCTGCAGTCTCCGTCATCTGTACCATCTGGTTCACGGCTTTTTCTTTTTCTTCGGCGCTGAGATTCTTATTATCGATAATATTCTGTAATGTTTCTTTATTCTTAGAGCGCACCTGTTCCCTGCTCACCTTTGCCTGCGACACAACCGAACTTACCGATCCATTTGTAAGGACTGCTTCTCCGGGTGTTCCGTCTACACTTCCGTCATCTGTGCTTCCGGCATTGCTGTCTGCGCCGCTGCCGGAATCCCCCTCCTGACTTTTCATATCTCCGGATGACACCGATGCATCTTCATCGGAAATATCCAGCAATTCCTTGTTCGCGAGTTCAGAATTGGTCTCCTGTGTCTTCGTCTTGTTCGGAAATAATTTGCCCGAGTAATTCATATACCCTGCGGCTGCAATCATCACTGCCAGTGTTGCGATCACAATCTGATTCTTCTTTGCAATCTTTTTCAATGTTATGCCCTCCTGTCCGTTTTACACTGCTTTAATTCATCTGCTTTTTCATTATTCTAATCTTATGCGGTTCGATATCAAATAATGCCTGGACCGCACTGCTGATATTTTCTTTCACCACTGCATTCCCGCCGCCATCTGCGATCACGACCACACCTTCGATTTCGGGACTTAATTCTTTGCTTACATATGGAGATCCGCTACCCTGAGTAGTGCTGTCACTGTCACTTGCATATACCGTATTTTCTTTTTTGGATGCCTTTGACGACTGTCTGGTTCCTCCCTGGCTGTCTTCTTCCGTCACCGTTTCCTGATCCGATTCTGTATCCTTATCCAGCACCTTTTCTGCTGAAGATTTCAGTGTGATCATCACCTTTACTTCTCCGGCTCCTTCAATCTGCGATAAGATCCGGCTCAGGCGGTCTTCCAGATAGGTAGTATACGCTTCTTCGTCTGTCCCATCAGATGTCCCCCTTACAGTTTTTCCTGCATTGCCGTCTGATGCGGACGAAGCATGTTCTTTCGTCTTTCCTGCCGGAACTGCGATCACCATCAGAAGAATTCCTGCAAGAAGCAGAATCAGGAGCTGATCTTTTTTTAAATTTTTAAACGAAAACTTTTTCCAGTTTGTAAGTTTGTTCGGAAACAATTCATTCAGATTCTTTGCCGATTTCAATCTGCTCCACCTCGATTCTTCTGTTCTGGCTTGTATTTTCATCATTCTGTCCGTCTATCCTGAGAATCTCTTCCTGAACTTTCTGACTTTTTTCTTCCAGTTCACTGACCTGAATCTTATATACA
>ENA-OROP01001762-OROP01001762.1-human-gut-metagenome-genome-assembly--contig:-NODE-1762-length-18330-cov-2.362244_pt1 | contig 18330 bp, 16 predicted proteins | sample MGYA00242132_ERZ509056 | MGnify/ENA primary metagenome ERZ509056 (study PRJEB26280, sample SAMEA2338768) | human gut metagenome | biome: human gut; feature: human-associated habitat; material: faeces...
ATAAAGAAATACAGACTCCGCACGGGAGATATTCTTAAGGGAAATTTGAAAGTCAGAAGCCAGAGTGAGAAATTTGCGGCATTGCTGTATGTTGTTACTGTAAATGGTTATCCGGTAGAAGATCTTTTGGCAAGACCAAAGTTTGAACAGCTCACACCTATCTTTCCAAATGAAAAGATAAGACTTGAGACGGACGGTGCGACTATCTCAACAAGAATGATGGATATAATTGCTCCTATCGGCAAGGGACAGCGTGGAATGATAGTTTCTCAGCCAAAGACAGGAAAGACAACACTTCTTAAGCAGGTTGCAAAGGCTATAAAGACAAACTATCCTAAAATGAACCTTATTGTTCTTCTTATAGATGAAAGACCTGAGGAAGTTACTGATATAAAAGAGTCTATCATGGGACACAATGTTGATGTTATCTACTCCACATTTGACGAACTTCCTGAAAATCACAAGAGAGTTTCAGAGATGGTAATCGAGAGAGCAAAGAGACTTGTTGAGCATGGCGAGGATGTTACGATACTTCTTGACAGTATCACAAGACTTGCAAGAGCCTACAACCTCACGGTGTCACCGAGCGGAAGAACACTTTCCGGAGGTCTTGACCCGGCTGCACTTCATATGCCGAAGAAATTCTTTGGTGCAGCGAGAAATATGAGAGAAGGCGGAAGCCTTACCGTACTTGCAACGGCACTTGTCGATACGGGAATCAAGAGGGAGGATGTTGTATTTGAGGAGTTTAAGGGAACAGGTAACATGGAAATGGTTCTCGACAGAGGACTCTCGGAAAAGAGAGTATTCCCGGCTATAGATCTTCCAAAATCAAGCACCAGAAGAGACGACCTTTTACTCACACAGGATGAGAAAGATGCGGCTTACCGCATACGCAAGGCTTTCAGCTCAATGAGAAATGATGAAGCTGTGGAAAAAATCATAGATTTGTTCAGAAAGACAAGAAACAACAGGGAATTTGTTGAAATGATAAGGAAGATACATTTTTAAAAATAAAAATGTGCTTGCACTTTTATACGAAGTGTGTTATAATAATGAAGTTGTGTTGAAAATTGAAATCGAAAAGATACAGTCCTACATTCTGGGTGTGATCTTTTTCGTGATATGTATTTGCTGTCGTGATGGCAGCGGAATGGAGGTCATAAGACATGAGAGAGGGAATTCATCCTAATTATTATCAGGCTAAAGTTGTTTGCAACTGTGGTAATGAGTTTGTAACTGGTTCTACAAAGGAAGAAATTCATGTAGAAATCTGTTCAAAATGTCATTCTTTCTACACAGGTCAGCAGAAAGCTGTTAAGGCTCGTGGTGCGATTGACAAGTTCAACCGTAAATATGGAATGCAGGCAAACTAAATTAGTGTACTGTATCAATGACTTTAGTATAAGAATAATGTAAGATTCGGTCTTATAGATGGTCACAGCAACCAAAAGGGGGCTGTGACCATTTTTCATTGTATAGGTAAATGCTCGTGAAGTAGTGTGACACCAGGAGCAAAACGCTGGTTTTGCTCTTTTTCATTTGGAGGGTATTATATGAACAAAAAATCGGTAGTAAAACCATCAGGCATAGGAGGACAGGCGGTTCTTGAGGGTGTCATGATGAAAAATAAAGACAGATATGCCGTTGCCGTCAGAAAACCTGACGGAGAGATTGAGGTAGAAGAAGGAACTTGCAAAAGTCTCAGAGATAAATACTTTATCTGCGACTTGCCTATAATAAGAGGTGTTGTGACTTTTGTCGAGTCGCTGGTACTCGGAATGAAAAGCCTTACGGACTCATCAAAATATTTTGAGGACGAGGAAGATGATGCAGAGGAGATTGACGAGGACAAAAAGGAAAAGCGTGAAAAGGTGGAAACGACTTTTACGGTCATTTTGTCGATAATACTTGCGGTTGGGATTTTTATGATTTTACCGTTTTTCATATCAGAACTTTTGAAAAAAGTTGTCGCATCAGAAAAACTTCTTGCAGTGATAGAGGGAGTTATAAGGATTTTACTGTTTATCGGTTATGTATTTGCGATTTCCTTTGTTGAAGATATAAAGCGTGTCTTTATGTATCACGGAGCAGAGCACAAGACAATAAACTGTGTTGAACATATGCTTCCACTGACTGTCGAAAATGTAAAAAAACAGTCGAGAGAACATAAAAGATGTGGAACAAGTTTCATTTTTATAGTATTATTTATAAGTATTATATTTTTTATATTTATAAGAGTTGATAATATGTGGCTTAAGATTTTGTGTAGGATTTTGCTGGTGCCTGTTATAGCCGGAGTTTCCTATGAGTTTATACGGTTTGCGGGAAAATCAGAAAACAGCATTGTAAATGCACTGAGTAAGCCGGGTATGCTTATACAGAAACTAACGACAAAAGAACCAGATGACTCTATGATAGAAGTTGCGATAGCTTCGGTAGAGGCTGTCTTTGACTGGAAAGAGTTTCAGAAAGATAAGGATGCAGAGTGACTATAAAAGATATATATGCAGTTTTTGTATCGTGTTCAGACAAAAGGTACGGAAGTGAGGATTACGATGATAACATATCAGTAATTCAAAAGTATGTGCAGGAATGAGGATTAACATGATAACATATCAGGAATTGTTAAAAAGCGGAGAAAATGAACTCGTGTCATCAAATATTTCAGATGCGGAGCTTGACGCATGGTATCTGCTTGAATATCTCACGGGGATGAGCAGGGCAAAATTTTTTCTTGATAGAGATATGGAAGTGTCTGATGAAATAAAAGACAGATACCTCTCACTTATCCATATGAGAAAAGAACATATACCATTGCAGCATATAACGGGAACTCAGGAATTTATGGGATTTGACTTTTTTGTAAATGAAAATGTCCTAGTTCCAAGACAGGATACGGAGTGCCTTGTCGAAAATGTCCTTCCCTTTGCACATGGAAAGAAGATACTTGATATGTGTACGGGTTCAGGCTGTATTATAATATCACTGAAAAAACTTGAGGAAACAGCAGAATGTACCGGTGCTGATATTTCTAAAAAGGCTCTGGAGGTTGCACAGAAAAATGCGGCTTCAAATGAAGCTGAGGTTTATTTTAAAGAAAGCGATATGTTTGAGAAAATAAACGGAAAATATGATATTATAGTATCAAATCCGCCTTATATCAGACCCGATGTGATAAAAACTCTTGAACCGGAGGTGAGGGAGCATGACCCGATGCTTGCACTTGATGGCGGAGAGGATGGTCTTATGTTTTACCGCATACTTGCAAAAGAGGGAAAAAAACATCTTGCCGGTCCGGGGATGATGTTTATGGAGATAGGGCATGACCAGGGCAGAGCCGTAAAAGAGATTTTTGAAAACGAGGGCTTTAAAGAGGTTGTCGTAAAGAAAGATTTGTGTGAAAATGACAGGGTTGTTATGGCTGTAAAATAAAAGTTGAAATTTTGTTATGCAAAAAAGAATACACAGGCTTTGCTTTAAAGATTTTTATGATTTATACACTGAATATAAATATAAACAATATTTTTATATGGAGGAAAAACGATGTTTGATAAATTAGAAGAACTTGTAGGACGCTTGGAAGAGATAAACATGATGCTCACTGAGCCGGAGGTTATCAATGACCAGAAAAAATACAGGGAGCTTATGCGTGAGCAGAACGAACTTACTCCTATCGTTGAAAAGTACAAGGAATACAAGGCTGCAAAAGATGGAATAGAGGACAGTCTTGCGATACTTGACGAGGAGAGTGACGAGGATATGCGTGAACTCGCAAAAGAGGAACTTAATGAGTGCAAGGAAACTGTTGAGAAATGTGAGCAGGAGCTTAAAATTCTCATGCTTCCAAAAGACCCTAACGATGAGAAGAATGTTATTGTCGAAATTCGTGGAGGTGCAGGCGGAGATGAAGCAGCACTTTTTGCGGCAGACCTTTTCAGGATGTATTCAAAATTTGCCGAGGCAAACCGCTGGAAAGTAGAAGTTATGAGTGCGAGCGAGAATGGAATCGGTGGCTTCAAAGAAATCGTATTTATGGTAATAGGTGCAGGTGCGTACTCAAAACTTAAATATGAGAGCGGTGTTCATCGTGTGCAGAGAATACCTTCTACGGAGTCGGGCGGAAGAATTCATACATCAACGGCAACGGTGGCAATTATGCCGGAAGTTGAGGAAGTTGATGTTCATGTAGACCCTAATGACTGTAAGATTGATGTGTACAGAGCATCAGGAAACGGCGGTCAGTGTGTAAATACAACGGACTCGGCAGTACGAATCACACATATCCCTACGGGAATAGTCGTAACCTGTCAGGATGAGAAATCACAGCTTAAAAATAAAGATAAAGCCATGAAAGTTCTCCGTTCAAGAATTTATGACATGGAGCAGGAAAAGGCAAACAGCGAGCAGGCAGCAGAGAGAAGAAGTCAGGTAGGAACAGGTGACCGTTCAGAGAAGATAAGAACATACAACTTCCCACAGGGCAGGGTTACAGACCACAGAATAAAGTACACAAGCCACAGACTTGGAGAGATACTTGACGGTGATATAAATGAGCTTCTTGAAAATATCATTGCGGCAGACCAGACGGCAAGACTTGCGAAGATGAGCGAGGAGTAAGTTTTTTCAGCTGCGAAATTATGTAGGTTGTGTTGATTGTGCAGCTATAACAGAATAATACCGCCGGCACGCTTTCGCTATGTTGTCACTCGTAGCAGTACATAAAGTCAGCAAAAGACGCTGACTGAGTACTGACGGTGACAAAAATGCCGGCTAACATTATTTGTTATAGCTGCACAATCCAAGCAAATATTACGACAGAATAATAATGCCGGTATGCTAATGTTAAAATAAATTTTGCTACAAAAATAATTGTATGCAATCACGCATTATATATGTTTGGGATTTGCATACATTTATGTATATATATTGTTTTAAAGAGGAGATTTGGTTTGAAATCAAAGGATTTAATAATCACGAGCGAGTCCAACGGACAGATTAAAGAACTTATAAAACTTCAGAAGCAGGCGAGGGAGCGAAGAAAGACTAAGAAATTTGTTGCAGAGGGGATTAAGATGGTTCTTGAAGCAATCAATTTTGATAAGCTCGATAAATTATATGTTTCGGAGTCTGCTTTTGACAGGACGGCACAGAGACTTGGTGATAAGCTTGAAAGAATACCGTATGAGGTTGTTGCCGATAATGTTTTTAAACAGATTTCCGATACGGTTACACCTCAGGGAGTTCTTGCTACAGTCAATATGCCTGAGTACGATGTTAAAGAAATTCTGTCGGATGAGAGAAAAGCGTGGGTACTTTTGGATGATTTAAGAGACCCCGGCAATCTAGGTACTATAATAAGAACATCGGAGGGGGCTGGAATGTCCGGTGTTATCATGAGTAAGGAGAGCGTTGACCTTTTTAATCCTAAAGTGGTGCGTTCAACGATGGGAGCAATATTCAGGGTTAAGTTCTGTTATGTTGAGTCGCTTATAGACATTATAGAAGAGATTAAAAAATCCGGATATGATGTGTATGCAACGGCAATGGAGGGCAGTGAGGTATATGACTGTGTTGATTACACAAAAGGTTCCGCCTTTATAATAGGCAATGAAGCAAACGGTGTATCTGATGCAGTGTTTGAAAAAGCATCAAAGCGTATCAGGATTCCTATGGAGGGAAAATTGGAGTCGCTTAACGCAGCAGTATCAGCCGCCATAATAATGTATGAGGTGGCGAGACAGAAACGAAAATAGTCTGTTATTTAGTTTATTTGAGGTTGTGAATAATAGTTGAATAGAGAAACGAAAGTATCATTTAGTTGACAAATACAGTTGTTTGAGCTATATTCAGTGAATAAATGCGATAAAATCGTACAAATCATATATTCTCGGAAATCCAGCCAAAATAATTCGTTTTGAAAAGATACTGAGAGATTATGGTATAGGAGAGGAGGAAAATATGGAACCGATGTATTGGCTTATTGCCATGGCGATACTGCTTGTCATTGAGATAATCACTATGGGGCTTACGACCATATGGTTTGCGGCAGGAGCATTAGCAGCGGTTGTTGCAGCACTTTTTCATGCTCCGCTCATCGTGCAGTTTGCATTGTTTTTGACCGTATCGGTGGTATTGTTCTGTTTTACAAGACCTATTGCAGAAAAATACCTAAATAACAGCAGGACAAAGACAAATATAAACAGTATTATCGGTGAAGAAGCAAAGGTTACAGAGGAGATTGACAACTTTAACCAGAAAGGTGCGGTTGTTGTAAGAGGGCTTGAGTGGACAGCGAGGAGTGTTAATGACAATGAAATCATTCCTGAGGGTTCAAAAGTCAAAGTAAAAGAGGTAAATGGAGTTAAATTGCTTGTAGAAAAGCAGAATTGGTAGAAAGGAGATATGAAAATGCCATTTTTAGCAGCTTTAGTAATATTGATTGTAATTATACTTTTGTCATGTATAAATGTAGTACCACAGGCAAGGGCGTATGTTATTGAGAGACTTGGAGGATATCAGGGGACATGGGGAGTTGGAATCCACTTTAAAATCCCTTTTATAGACAGAGTTGCAAGAAAAGTAGATTTAAAAGAACAGGTTGCAGATTTTCCACCACAGCCGGTTATTACAAAAGACAATGTAACAATGAGAATAGACACTGTTATCTTTTATCAGATAACTGATCCTAAACTTTATACATACGGTGTTGAAAATCCGATAATGGCTATCGAAAATCTCACAGCTACAACGCTTAGAAATGTTATCGGTGAGCTTGAACTTGATGAAACACTTACATCAAGAGAGATTATAAATGCAAAAATGCGTTCATCACTTGACACGGCGACAGATCCATGGGGAATAAAGGTAAACAGAGTCGAGCTTAAGAATATCATTCCGCCGGCAGCAATCCAGGATGCGATGGAGAAACAGATGAAGGCAGAGCGTGAAAAGCGAGAAGCAATCCTTCGCTCACAGGGAGAAAAAGAGTCGGCAATCCTTGTTGCAGAGGGAAAGAAACAGTCAGCAATCCTTGATGCGGAGGCTGAGAAGCAGGCTGCGATACTTAGAGCCGAAGCCAAAAAAGAGGCAACTATCCGTGAAGCTGAAGGTCAGGCTCAGGCTATACTTGCGGTTCAGCAGGCAAACGCAGATGGTATAAAGATGCTTAACGATGCGGCTGCATCCGACAATGTTATCAAATTAAAGAGCATTGATGCATTTGCAAAGGCAGCAGATGGAAAAGCAACAAAGATAATCATTCCGTCAGAGATACAAGGGCTTGCGGGACTTGCAAAATCAGTAACCGAGATTGCAAAAGAGAATTAGGTTGTTGCGAAAATGATTATATGTTGTGAGAATTTCGCAAGTACCTGTTTTAATATTAAAAAGTAGGAGTCTGTCACTGGCAGACTCTATATGTGTATTATTACATCATAGTATAAAAAAGAAATGGAGGACATATCAATGGCTATCAATTTAAAAGGACGCAATTTTCTTACTTTAAAGGACTTTACACCGGAAGAGATACAGTATATGCTTGATCTGTCGGCTGATTTAAAGGCGAAAAAGAAAAACGGAGTATCAATTAAAAACTATACAGATAAAAATATCGCACTTATATTTGAAAAGACAAGCACACGCACACGATGTTCTTTTGAAGTTGCAGCAAATGATATGGGTATGGGAGTTACATATCTTGACCCGTCCGGTTCACAGATAGGCAAAAAGGAGAGCATACCTGATACTGCAAGGGTTCTCGGAAGAATGTTTGACGGTATCGAGTACCGTGGATATGGACAGGATATTGTAGAAGAACTTGCAAAATATGCAGGAGTTCCGGTATGGAATGGTCTTACAAATGAGTATCATCCTACACAGATGCTTGCTGACTTACTTACCATCAAAGAGCATTTAGGAAAGATTAAAGGTGTAAAACTCGTATATATGGGGGATGCCCGTTATAATATGGGAAATTCGCTTATGATAGCGTGTGCAAAGATGGGGATGCATTTTACGGCTTGTACTGCAAAGGAATATTTCCCAAATCAGGAACTTGTTGAACAGTGTCAGGAATATGCAAAGGCATCAGGCGGTTCTATTACACTTACTGAGGATGTTGAGAGTGGAACAAAAGGTGCAGATGTTCTCTATACTGATGTATGGGTATCAATGGGTGAGCCTGACGAAGTATGGGCAGAGAGAATAAAAGCTTTATCACCATATCAGATAAATAAAAAAGTAATGGAAAATGCAGGCAGGGATGCGATATTTATGCACTGTCTTCCGGCATTCCATGACCTTAAGACCAAAATCGGTAAAGAAGTTTATGAGAAATTCGGAATGAGCGAACTTGAAGTTACTGACGAGGTATTTGAGTCAGAGCAGTCAGTTGTGTTTGATGAAGCCGAAAACCGTATGCACACTATAAAGGCAGTTATGGTTGCCACACTTGGAGAAAAGGAATAGTGTGAAAATTAACAGCAGGAAAACCTGTAAAATATAGTAAACAGCAATTTTCACACTCAAGATTTGTGCTTTGCACAAACTTGTTAATGTACAAAAAGGCACAGAAAAGAGGATGACATGAAAAGTGAGCTACTACGCATTTTACGCGAAGCGGGAGATGAGTGTGTTTCGGGGCAGAGTTTGTGTGAGCGTTTCGGCGTGTCAAGACAGGCTGTCTGGAAGAATATAACGCAGCTTAAGGAAAAAGGATTTGAGATAGAGTCAGTTTCTAATAAGGGATATAAACTTAAGAGTGAGCCTGACATATTAAATGCATCAGCGATAGAAAGTTATCTGCCAAAGGACTGCATTTGCAAGAAAGCCGTGACATATGACACGATAGATTCAACGAATACAAAGGCAAAGCAGCTTGCCGAGGCAGGAGAGCCGGAGGGGATTTTGCTGGTGGCTGACGAGCAGACAAACGGCAAGGGCAGGCGTGGCAGAAAATGGTGCTCTAAAAAAGGTGCAAATATTTTTATGACACTTCTCATAAGACCCAAGACTGAGCCTAAACATCTTTCGGGTATCACGCTTCTTGCGGCAATGTCTGTTGCAGGAGCAATAAAAGATGTGTGTGGTGCGGACACAAAGATAAAGTGGCCTAATGATATTGTACTTGAAAAAAAGAAAATATGTGGTATTCTTACTGAGATGAGTTCAGAGATGAACTATGTAAATTATGCCGTTATAGGAATAGGCATAAATGTAAACGATGATGATATACCTGACGAACTTAGAAAAAATGCTTCTTCAATATATCTGGAGACAGGCAAAATGACAAACAGAAATAAACTTACAGCAAAGGTTGTAGAGAAATTTGATGAATATTACAAAAAATTTCTTGAGACAAATGATTTGTCGCAGGTTGTCGATAAGTATAATTCTATGCTCATAAGTATGGACAGTGAAGTAAAAGTGCTTTATGGCATGGCGGAGACAGCAGATCCTAAGGAAGAAGAAACAGGTATCGCAAGAGGAATAGACAAGGACGGTGCACTGCTTGTCGAGACAAAAGACGGCATTAAGAGCATTGTGTCGGGAGAAGTATCAGTAAGGGGGTTGTATGGCTATGTATGATGAGGCTGACATAAACAGTGAAGCGGTGATATTGTGTGCGGCAAATGCCTATGAACAGAAATATTATCTCAATGAAAATTTCAGTTCACTTCCACAGACCATTAAGGATGAATTACAGATAATGTGTGTACTCTATACGGCAGAGATAGGCGGAATTTTTTCATTACAGTATGATGAAGAGGGCAGCCTTTACATGAATGTCGTAGCAGAGGAAGACGATTTTTCATTTGACGAGATAGGAAGTGCATTAAAGATAAAAGCATTGCAAAATGAGAAAAGGGATCTTCTTGAATCACTTGAAAAATATTATAAAGCAGTGATATTACACGAAGATTTAGATGCTATACAGACGCAGGAATAATAAATTATATATGGCTTTGTGTGATAACATATATAGAAATGTGAGGAAAAAATCATGTTATTAGCAGTAGATGTTGGAAATACGGATGTGACATTTGGAGTATTTGATGGAGAGAGACTTGCAGCAAGGTTCAGATTTACTGTTCAGGTTCCGAGAACATCAGATGAATATGGAGAATTATTGTGCAATATTTTAGAGCAGAAAGGGTACAAGCCTGACGATATAACAGAGGTTATAATAGCATCGGTAGTGCCTAAGATGATGTACTCCTTTACGAGTGGTATAATCAAGTACCTCAACTGCCATCCTATAGTTGTCGGAGCAGGTACAAAGACAGGCATAAGAATAGATACGATGAACCCAAAAGAAATAGGACCTGACAGGATAGTGGATGCAGTAAGTGCGTTTGAACTTTATGGTGGACCCATAATCGTCGTGGATTATGGAACAGCGACAACTTATGATCTTGTGACGGCAGATGGAGCATTTAAGGGCGGAGTTATCAGCCCGGGAATAAGAATATCGGCAAATGCACTCTGGAACAACACGGCTAATCTTCCTGAGATAGAGATAAAATGTCCCGGAAATATTATTGCTAAAGATACTATTTCTGCAATGCAGGCGGGACTTTTTTATGGAACGATAGGTCAGACAGAGTATATCATAAGAAAGATTAAGGAAGAATCCGGACTTATGGCTGCTAAAGTCATCGCAACAGGCGGGCTTGGAAAAGTTGTATATGAAAATACCAAGTCTATAGAGATATATGACGGTGACCTCACATTAAAAGGGTTGCAGCTTATACACAGCAAACAGAAAAAATAGAGAGTTATGAGTGAATTTTATATAGGAAATGTAAAAATAGACGGTAATCTTGCTTTAGGACCTATGGCAGGAGTGACGGATATGCCATTTCGCATGATTTGTAAAGAGTTTGGTGCAGATCTGCTTTACACTGAGATGATAAGTGCAAAAGGCATCTATTATAAAAATAAAAATACCGAACCTCTGTGGCAGATAGACGATACGGAGCATCCGGTAGCATTGCAGCTTTTTGGTTCAGAACCGGGACTTATGGCGGATATGGCAGAGCAGATAGAATACAGAAACTTTGACATACTCGATATAAATATGGGCTGTCCCGTGCCAAAAGTAGTAAACAACGGTGAGGGTTCGGCACTTATGAAAAATCCGGAACTTGCCGCAAAAATAGTGAGAGCCATATCAGACAGGATAAAAAAGCCTGTCACAGTCAAATTCAGGAAAGGTTTTAATGACGAAAACATAAATGCCGTTGAATTTGCAAAAATGATGGAACAAAGCGGGGCAAGTGCCGTTGCGGTACACGGCAGGACAAGGGAAGAATATTACTCCGGAACAGCGGACTGGGATATAATAAGAAAGGTAAAGGAAGCAGTAAAAATCCCGGTCATAGCGAGTGGAGACATATTTACACCTGAGGATGCGGTAAGATGCAAGAATGAAACAGGCTGCGACGGTCTTATGATAGCGAGAGGTGCGAGAGGAAATCCGTGGATATTCAGGCAGATAAAGGAATTTGAAAAAAGCGGTCAATATCAGGACAAGCCATCATTTGATGAGGTGGCAGCTATGATACTCAGACATACAAAAATGCAGATAGAATATAAAGGTGAATATCTTGGCATACGCGAGATGAGAAAACATGTCGGCTGGTACACGGCAGGCTATAAGAATTCATCATCAATACGCAGACAAGTAAATGAAGTAGAAAATTATGAGCAGTTAGAAAGACTTATAAATGATTGCAGGAATTTATAAAAAACGATAGTTATAATTTATACTGGCTGTATTACAAATATTGAAAATTGTAAAATATTTATAACAAACTGCCATGATTTGGGAAAGATGCATTTAATTTAGCACATAATTAAAACGAAATGGAGATAAAGATGGAAGAACTTATTCAAAAGATTGAGAGATTAAAGAAAGAAAACGATTTTGTCATACTTGCACATTATTATGTGGACGGTGCTGTTCAGGATATAGCAGACTATGTTGGAGACTCATTTTATTTAAGCAAGGTTGCGACAAAAGTTGAGGCAAAAAACATATTATTTGCAGGCGTGTCATTTATGGGTGAGAGTGCAAAACTCTTAAATCCTGAAAAGCATGTATATATGGCAGATGTGACTGCTGACTGTCCTATGGCTCATATGGTAACGGTTGACCGTATAAAAGAAGTAAAAGAGCAGTATGACGATGTTGCCGTAGTCTGTTATGTAAACTCAACAGCCGAGATAAAGGCAGTATCAGATGTGTGTGTGACTTCATCAAATGCCATCAAGGTAGTAAAAAACATAGAGAATAAGAGGATATTCTTTGTGCCTGACAATAACCTTGGAAGATATGTTGCAAAGCAGTTGCCTGAAAAAGAGTTTATATTCAATGACGGATTTTGTCATGTCCATAAGAGTATTGATCCGGAGCTTGTCAAAGAAGCAAAAGAGCATCATCCTGACGCACTCGTGCTCGCACATCCTGAATGTACTGAGGATGTACTCGAACTTGCCGATTATATAGGAAGTACGGCAGGAATACTTGATTATGCAACAGAGAGTGATTGCAAGAAATTTATCATCTGTACAGAGATGGGTATATTCTTTAAACTCAGCAAGCAGAATCCTGACAAGAAGTTCTATTCAGTAGGACACAGACAGTTCTGCCCGAATATGAAGAAAGTAAGCCTTGAAAAAGTGGCAGATGTAATGGAAAATCCGATGGAGGAAGTAATTCTTCCTGATAATATAATGGATGAAGCCTGTAAACCGCTTCAGAAAATGCTTGAACTTGCAAAATAGACAAACATTCAGCATTTGGATTATTATAAAATGAATGGCTGTTACATTAAATAAATAGCTTTGATGATACAATGAGCAGGTTCAGATATTGACATAGATAGTTTGTTTACCTGTTGTGCATAATTTGTGAAATAATCGTGAAATTGTACAATAATCATTAAAAAAATGATAAAATAATCCGATATTATTTATGGATGGCAAAAAGGTAAAATACTTACTCACGAGGTAAAACATATCAACATAGTCCGAAGTTCAAAGGATTGGCCGTACCCTCTCCGGAGAGTTTCAGATTGTGAGAATATGATTTACTATATCAGTGTATATCGTATAATGGGCCGTACACCAATGATATATGATATACACAAAAAAACAACACCAATCGTTTAAAAGCAATTGGTGTTATTTTTTTATAAAACAATATATTTTGTTTTTTACTGTGTCACAGCAACAGTGCAAGCTGTAATTACTTTAATTTTATTGATTTATTTTGCGACCTCTTTAATCTGAGCTGCCTCAGCTTCTTTTTGGTCTTTCTTCAACTTGTAATTGATACCAAGTCCCATACCCGTAACTGCATAGAATACAGGAGCAACAGCTATACAGGAGTCGTTTGTGAGTGAGATTATCAGGTAGCCTATAACACCGACAAATATACTCACTCCGATTTTTGGAAGATAACCGCTAAAATCGTGTTTCCAGTAGAGTTTTAAGCTGCTGACAAGGTACCATATAAAGAATACCAGCCATGCGATAAGCGAGATAACACCAGTCTGTACACCAATCTGCATCAGCGTACAGTGGGGTTTTGTAATAATCTCATTTATGTGTCCTGAATTGTAAAGACCGACAAGGTCATTGTTAGGAAATGCAATGATAAATGTATCAGGACCTGAACCGAGTAAGAAATACTTCTTGAGAAGCGGAAGTGTTCTTGCCCAGATATATCCACGCATATTTGCAAAATGGAAATGGTTTTCAAGGAAAGAAAGTGATTTGGTCTGTTTTGTAAGTTTCATAATGGCACCACCCGGACCATAAGTATAAAATGTTGAATCATTTTCTTTCATCATATTTGTAAAGTACCATGTTTTATCATCTATCGTAATCTGATAACCATTGAAACTGTCAGAGCGGATAGAAGAGAATGAGAATGGAAATCTCTCATCATTTATAACATAGCTTGAAGAGTCCTCATTAAGTGCGAAAGCCACTTCTTTACCTGACTTGTCAGTAAGTGAAAACTGGTCAGTACCGTTAGCATCCTGAGTACACTTGATGATAAGAGTTTCATTATTATAAACAATGGAAACATTGTCATCATTTGTGGTAATCTCGCTGAGCGGATGATATTCAGCTTCAGTACTGAACATGGATTTCATTCTGTCAAGCAATATACCCTGGTTTGCTACATTTATTCCAATAAATGCAACTATAAAAACAGCGATTGCGGCAATAACGATTTTGATATTTTTAATAAACACTTTCCTCATACAGAGAAGCATAACTATAAGAGAAAAGATAACCGCAAGAATACCGGCACGCGACTGTGATGCAAAAAGAATAAGCATAAGAGATACTATCAAAACAGCACAGCCTATTTTTGCCCACACTTTTTTGAATGCAAATATAAGACCTACAAGAATAGGAACTATAAGGCAGACATAAAATCCTACATAGTTAGGATTGTAGAGGGAAAGATAAGTACGTCCCTCCTCAAAATTAAACTTAAGAGGACCTCCCTTGTATGTAGAAGGTGTCATAAGTTTCTGACCGAGTGAAGTCCTGAAAAAATCGTGCTTTAATGCCTGGCTGAGTCCAAGCAGAACCATAACCGTAATACCGGCAACAAACCACGGCATTATACGCTTTACTGCTGCTTCTGTACGCATTATAAAGAAACAATAGTATGCGGTAAGGCAATATCCCATAAGAGCCCAGACAGGTTCAAACTGCTCATAGATACCTGAAAAACAGAAATCTCTGTTTGAGGATGCAAGAGCCGAAATAAAGGAAATGCCACAATAAATTGCAAGTGGTATAAGTATTTTGCACCATGCAGCCTTCTGTTCATCTGCAAATATCATATAGACAAGACAGAATATCATGCATGCACAGGCAACGAGAAACCATATGAGTTTTGTGTGAAGGAAAAAGTCGACTGCGGAAGTCTGGCTTGTGTACCATTCAAACTTGCCAAGTTTGGTTTCATAAGAATACATATAAGTGATAAGTGGTATCACGCTGAGTACGGCGATTATCGGGAGCAAAAGACCTAATGGGTACTTTGGCTCAGCCGCTGTGCCTTTTTTCTTAGCATTTTGAGATGCCATAGGTAAACCTCCTAAAAATTTTTTATGATTGCAAAAATAGCTGTATGCTGTGAAGATTGAACATATATAGGCTATTTTGCAAATTGAAATATATGTATGTAAACATAGATTATGTTCAGATACACACATCTAATTATACATATATTTTAAAAAGAAACAACAGTAAAGTTGACATTAAATAAGGAAATTAGTAGAATAAGAAGTATTGTACCGTATATTTTTAATGATAATGCAGTTTTCTGCCTTATGGTAAGTTTATGAACATAACCATTTTTATTGCGTAGAGCAATAAACGGCAGAGAAAATTGCGAATATCTGTTTGAATATACAATGAGCTTTGGAGGTTTTATAAAGAAACGAGGTTTAAGGATAAAGATGAGAAATTACGACCCATACAAAAAAACGATACTTTTTTTTGCATCGCTTGTTAATATAGTGCTTATGTCACTTGTATTTATGTATGTATGGTTTCATTACTATGCAGCTACGATGTTTGTGGCAACTTTTTACAGAAAAGGACATTATGCTATGATTGGTTTATACGCATTGATTCTTTTCTTTTTTTCAACGATGTATGGAAGCATGAAAATAGGGCAGTACAGGCGGCTTGAGGTTATGCTGTCGCAGTATCTCAGCCTGTTTTTGTCTAATATGGTGATGTATTTTGTAATATGCCTTTTGGCATTCGGAATAGTAAATCCCATGTATATGATTGCTGCAATGGCAGTTGAGATGACTCTTTCCACGATATGGAACTTTGTGATAATCCATTTCTACAACAGAATTTTCCAGCCGTGGAAGATTTTGCTTATATATGGTGAAAGACCGGCGGCAGACCTTGTATATAAGGTTGAGGCAAGGCGTGATAAGTATGCAATCTATGATGCGGTAAATATAGATGAGGGGATAGATAAGATAGCTGAGAAAATGAAAGATTTTCAGGCTGTCATAATCGGTGATATATCTGCCGAAAAGAGAAACGATATGCTCAAATACTGTTATGCACATAAAATGAGGGCATATGTTATACCGAAACTCTCAGACATAATACTTATGGGAGCAGATAGGATTCATGTGTTTGATACACCGTTTTTGCTTTCAAAAGGCTATACATTGAGCTTTGACCAGAGATTGTTTAAAAGAGCACTAGACCTTATCATTGCAATTCCAATGACAGTCATAGCTTCACCGTTTATGCTTATCACGGCAATAGCGATAAAATTGTATGATGGAGGTCCGGTATTTTACAAACAGGTAAGATGCACAAAATATGAGCGTGAATTTGAGATATACAAATTCAGGAGCATGATAGTAAATGCTGAGAGTGACGGTGTTGCAAAGCTTGCAAAGGAAAATGACGACAGGATAACACCGATAGGAAAATTTATTAGGGCGACCCGTATCGATGAATTGCCACAATTATTTAATATAATAAAGGGAGATATGTCATTTGTAGGTCCAAGACCGGAAAGACCTGAGATAATGAAGCAGTATTGCGAGGAAATGCCGGAATTTCCGTTTAGGACAAGAGTAAAAGCGGGACTTACGGGATATGCACAGGTATATGGTAAGTACAATACAACGCCTTATGACAAATTAAAACTTGACTTGTTTTATATAGAAAATTATTCACTATGGACTGACATAAAACTTATACTTATGACAGTAAAAACGGTTCTTAAGAAGGATGCAACGGAAGGTGTTTCAGATGAGCAGGTTACAGCCGAGAAAGCAGATGATGCGGCACAGGAGCCGGTGGAGAAGATAGTTAAGGAAATAGTTAAGAATAACCAGTAAAAACTTTACGAATGGGGGAACAGTTTTGTCGAAAAATGCAGATACGGGAAAAAAGAAAAAAGCACTTCTTGTTACAAGAGTGAGCGGATTTATACCGCAGTTTGAGATGAATAATGTGAAAATACTTCAGGAGATGGGGTATGAGGTGCATTATGCCGCAAATTTTAATACGATAGTTTATGGAAATGATAACAGCAGGCTTGACGGGACAGGGATTATTAAGCATCAGGTGGATTTTGAACGCTCACCTTTTTCAAAAAATGTGAAAATATCATGCAAGCAGCTTGAAGAACTGATGACAGATGAAAATTTTGAACTGATACACTGTCATATGCCGATGAGCGGGGTTGTTGCAAGGATTGCGGCACAGAGAGTAAGAAAAAAGACAGGCAGAAAGGTTCCGGTTTTATATACGGCACACGGGCTTCATTTTTATACGGGAGCACCGTTTAAAAACTGGATATATTATCCGATAGAGAGGTATCTGGCAAGATATACAGACAGACTGATACTTATAAATGATGAAGATTATAAAAGAGCAGGAAAATTTCCGGTGCGTGGGAAAGTTGAACACACAAAAGGCATGAACTTGTCAAAGTATGAAAAATATCAGACGGATATAGAGCGAAAAGACAAGAGAGCAATATATAAAAGATTTGGCATAGCAGAGGGAAGTAAGATAATCGTAAGTGTCGGAGAGCTTAACAAAAGAAAAAATCATATATGTGTTATAGAAGCAATGGCACAGTTAAAAGACCTCGATATAGTATATCTGATATGCGGAACCGGTGCTATGGAACAGGAGTTGAGAAGCAGGGTAAAAGACCTCGGTTTGGAAAAGAAAGTCATATTTGCAGGATATGTAAAAGATGTACCAGATGTGCTTTCAGAATGTGACTGCTTTGTATTCCCGTCATTTCAGGAGGGACTTCCGGTGGCAGTCATGGAAGCAATGGCGGTCGGACTTCCGGTTATCGCATCAAACATAAGAGGTATAACAGATCTTATCGAGCATACAAAGGGCGGCTATCTCGTTCACGGGTTTGAAACGGTAGACTATTCTGTAAAGATACGAAGAATGTTTACTGAAAAAGACGGAAAAAGTGCAGTTCCAAGGAAAGAACGCAGAGAGCAGATGGGAATGTGGAACATAGAAAAAGTCAAAGAATTTTCAATAGAAGTCGTAGACAGGCAGATGAGAAAGATATATGCCGAGGTCACAGGTGAGCCGGTGGGTTAAAGATGATTGACAAATTGTTGTAATATTGCTTACAGGTGTGGTGTTAGATATTAATGCGTTAAGATATTTATGTTTATCGTATGATTTGAAAATAGTGATTGTAAGTGTTTAAGCAGCAGAGCGGATTGCGAACATCCGCTTGATCAAAATCAAACAAGTCCCCTGCAGAGGTTG
>ENA-OROP01001768-OROP01001768.1-human-gut-metagenome-genome-assembly--contig:-NODE-1768-length-18268-cov-6.995278_pt1 | contig 18268 bp, 10 predicted proteins | sample MGYA00242132_ERZ509056 | MGnify/ENA primary metagenome ERZ509056 (study PRJEB26280, sample SAMEA2338768) | human gut metagenome | biome: human gut; feature: human-associated habitat; material: faeces...
CGGCTGCGAAGGGCATCAGGGCGGCGAGGAGTATGGTGATAAATATCTTTTTCATGTTTTTTTCAGGTTTTGGACGTTATCAGATTTTCCACGGCGTGCGCATCGGCTGGTCGATGAGCCGGTTTGCGGCCTCGTCTCCGACGAAGAGCTGCTTGTCGGGATCGAAATGCAGCGTGCGGTTCAGGCGCAGGGCGCATGCCCCGAGGTTCACGAGCGTGGAGCTGCGGTGTCCCTTGAGTTCGTCGAGGGCGAAAGGCTCGCGGTTGCGCACGCATGCCAGGAAATCGGTGTTCTGCGGTTCGGGGTCGGGCATTTCGGCGATCTTCTCCATGACGTCGGGAATCGTGCACTCGAAACCCTGATACACCTTGCCCAGCGGACCTTCGATGTAGGGGACCTTGCCCTTGCTTTCGTAGCCCTCGCCTTCGAGGACGATCTGACAGCCGTCGTCGTAGGTGTATACGATCTTGCGCCAGATGCCCACGGCGTCGGGATGCTGCTGCGGAGCGTCGACCTCGATCTTCACGGGCGAGGTGTCGTCCTTGCCCAACAGGTACTGCACGGGGTCCATGTAGTGCTGTCCCATATCCGTGAGTCCGCCGCCGTCGTAGTCCCAGTAGCCGCGGAACGTGGCGTGCACGCGGTGTTTGTTGTAGGGTTTGTAGGGCGCCGGGCCGAGCCACATGTCGTAGTCCAGCTCTTCCGGGACGGATTGGGGCTTGAGGTTCTCCTGCCCCACCCAGAAGAATTTCCAGGTGAATCCCGTGGCTCCGGAGATGGTCACCTTGAGGGGCCATCCCAGCAGGCCGCTGTCGACGAGTTTCTTGAGCGGTTCGACCGTCGTGCCCAGTCCGTAGAAGGTGTCCTTGAAGCGGAACCAGGTGTTCAGGCGGAAGATGCGTCCGTTCTGCCGGACGGCCTCCACCACGCGCTTGCCCTCGCCGATGGTGCGCGTCATCGGCTTCTCGCACCAGATGTCCTTGCCGGCCTTGGCAGCCTCGACGGCCATGATGCCGTGCCAGTGGGGCGGGGTGGCGATGTGTACGATGTCGACGTTGGGGTCGGTGATCAGATCCCGGTAGTCGTGATAGCTTTCGAGGGTCTTGTCGAACTTCTTGCGGCCCAGCGCGATGGCGCTTTCGAGGTGTTTGCGGTCGACGTCGCAGACCGCCACCAGGCGGCATGCATCGTTGGAGGTGAAGTGATAGCTGCTCTTGCCGATGCCGCCCACGCCGATGATGCCCTTCGTGAGCTGGTCGCTCGGGGCGACGAATTTGGTGCCTCCGAGCACGCTGCGCGGCACGATGGTCAGCAGCGCCAGCCCGCCTGCCTTTTTCAGAAAATCTCTGCGGTTACTCATAGTATTTCAGGTTGTGTTTTTTTTTGGATGCAGTCAATAAAATAGGTAGAGGAAACGGCGGTTCCGTCGGATGGGAACCGCCGTTTGTTTACAGGGTCGTCAGCCGGATGTTGCGCCAGAGGACCTTGATGCCTCCTCCGTCGTGAATCTGCAAGGCGATGCGTCCCTGCGCGGCGCCGATCTTCGCGTCGGTGATGTCCACCATCTCCTCGCCGTTGAGCCACGTCTGCACGCGGTCGCCCTGGACCTTCAGCCGCAGCGTGTTCCAATCCCCCTCCTTGAGAATCGACTCCTTCTCGTCGGGAATCTGCACCAGCCATCCGCGGCCGTAGGACTCGTAGATGCCCGCCGTGTCGTGGTTCTTCGGAGCCACTTCGCACTGCCAGCCGTGGACCTTCACCGGCGGCTCGACGAACGAGCGGAAAAAGACGCCGGAGTTGCCGTTGGCGAGCTGCTTGAACTCCACCGTCAGGTCGAAATCATCGTAGTATTCGCGCGTGGCGAGGTAACCGTATTTTTTGTCGGGACCGCTCTCGCAGACCAGCAGGCCGTCCTTGTCGACATACCATTTCTCGGTTCCGTAGGCTTCCCATCCCGTGAGGTCGCGGCCGTTGAAGAGTTCGACCTCCCGGCCGGCCTTGCGGGGCAGCTCCTTGATTTTCAGGTTGCGGAACGAAGCCGGGTAGCCGTGGTCCTGGAGGCACAGCACGCCGCGGCGCGCCAGTCCGTATTCGGGAGCCGTCTCCCATTTGCCGCTGTTCTTGCGGGCGAACCAGTCGTCGGTCCAGGCTTCGAATTCGAGGATCTTGCGGCTGTTGAGCCAATGCTCCACGTGGCCGTTGTCGCAGACGATGCGCGACGAGTTCCACTCGCCCTGCGGGTTGACCAGCAGCGAATCGGGATTCGGCAGGTGCATGGCGTAGTCCACGCCCAGTTTCTGCCACTCCTCGAGCCGGGTCGGGGCGTTCGTGGCCTCCCAGCCTTCGTTGTCGATCAGCTGGTACTCCGGCCCGGTGACATAGGGAACCTTGAAATAGGGGTTCTCGACCACGTGGTAGAGCATGCCGCTGTTGCCGCCGTAGGAGAGCTTCCAGTCCCAGTCGAGGATGAAGTTCTCATACTGCTTTTTGGTGACGATGTATCCCGACAGGTCGCTGCCGTCGCCGGCGGCCTGGATGCAGCCGTCCACCACGTGCCAGGGCATCGTGAGCGAGTCTCCGTTGAAGTCTTTCCACTGGTCGAGGCTTTTGCCGTCGAAGAGCAGCTGCCAGCCGTCGGCGATTTCGGCCTGGGTGAGGGTGTTGTGTTTGGGGCAGCAGGAGCAGAGGCTGGCTGCGATGAGTCCCGTCGCGAAGAGCGTGCGGAACAGGGTGCGGCTTGGGTTCGATTTCATGAGTTCAATATTAGAGGTTTCTTGATTGGCGGTTGTCGTGTCCGAAAATCACCCGGTTCGGCTCCTTTGTAAAACGGGAAGTTTCGTTTTGCAAAGGAAATGGATTCCGAATGCTTTCGTGAATTTTTACAAAAGTAATTATTTTAACGGAGCAAACGAACGCGGAAGGCATAAAAAAATGTCACAGCAGTATGAATTTGTGACATTTTTTCTGGCTACGGGTCGTGGCGGGCGGTTACCTGCGGCTTTTGCCGGCCGCAGATTCCGGAACGACAGCTTCCTGCTCCACGCCGATGGTGCGTGTTTCGTCCCCGCAGGTGACGGTCAGCGTGGCTTTGCGGGGAGCGCCCGTTTCGTTGGTCGTGTAGGTCATCGTGATCTCGCAGGGACCGGCCGCCTCCGCGGGCGTCACGGTCATCCAGTCGGGAATGCCGGTCAGCGTCCATGCGCCGGGGGCCGATACGATCATGCGCTGCATGCCTTCCTGTTGGGAGAAGGTCCATTGGGCCGTCGATACGGCGAAGTCGGGGGTTTTCACTTCGTCGTCGTCGCATCCCGTTACGGACAGTGCGGCCAGGCAGACGAGTATTGAACAGAGCAGTTTTTTCATCTCTTTATCTTGTTGTTTGGCGTGTGACAATGGGTTAATAGCCGGGGTTCTGCACCAGGTTGGGATTCTTGTTGATCTGGCTCATGGGAATGGCCAGCCAGTAGCTCTTCGGCGCTTCGAAGACGCGGACGCGGCCTCCCTGATTGGCCGGGATCACCTGGTAGAAATCCTCCTGGGTCTTTCCGTCCCGGTTCCACGAGCGGGGTTCCTTGTTCATCACCTCGGGAGCCTCCTTCCAGCGGCGCAGGTCGTGGAAACGGCGTCCTTCGAACAGGAATTCGATCGAACGCTCCTGGTGCAGCACCTTGCGCAGTTCGCTGCCCGAGGGAATGCCGCCCACCAAGGCCCACGAATCCTGGAAGCGGGGCAGCCCGCAGCGTTTGCGCACCCGGTTGAGGTATTCGAGGCTCAAGGGGCTCAACGACCCGTTGTATTCGAAGTCCGCTTCGGCGTAGTTGTAGAACAGTTCCGGAAGCCGCAGGTAGGGATAGGCGTATTTGCGGTAGTTGTAGGAGTTCTTCGACTGGTTGTAGGTGCTCGATTTGTGAATCCATTTCTGGCAGAGGTAACCCGTGCAGCTCTGGTATTCGTCGGTCTCCTTGAGCGTCGAGCCGTGCAGTTCGCCGCCGCGGAGCTGGAGCGTGAGGATTTTGTCGTCGATCTCGAACGTGCCGCGGTCGAAACCGATCGAGGCGTAGAAGCGGGGTTCGCGGTTGCGGTGCAGGCGGGCGGTGTTGTCGCCCGGGGCGACGCTGTACAGGTCCTCGTCCTTGGTCAGCGGGTCGACGTCGAGCGGCAGCCCGTTCTTGGTGTAGTACATCTCGACGGCCTCCATCGTCGGCACGAGAGTCGTTTTCCAGCCTTTCGACATGTTGCCCTTGATCGAACGCGGTCCGCCGTAGCGCTGCAAAGCCTGAATGCCGCTCTGCGCGCCTTTGGCCAGGATGAATTCGGCTCCGTTCCAAGGCTCTTCGACGAAGGTGTCGTGGTAGTTCTTGCGGCCGCGTTCGTCGTCGGGCAGGCTCGAATCGGCCGAGGTGTAGAGGTCGTATTTCGGCTTTTTCGTGTCGGGATTGATCTCGTCCGCGAGGGCGATCGCCGCCGCTGCCGCGTCCAGCGCCCGTTTCCACTTTTCCGGATCGTAGGTCGTGCTCATCAGGGGCGTGCCGTCGGGGTTGTTGAACCCTATGTAGTCGGGATTGCCGTTGACCAGCGGCGAGGCGGCGTAGAGCAGCAGGCGGGCCTTGTAGCTGAGCGCGGCCATTTTCGTGGGAAGTCCCAGTTCGGACTCGCCGACCACGTCGGGCAGCAGCCCGGCGGCCCGGTCGTAACACTCGGCGATGTACTTCACGCACTCGTCGTAAGGAGTCCGCGGAGTGAGGATCTCCGATTCGGGCGCGTCGATGGGGATGAACTTCTTGACCAGTACGATCGGTCCGTAGTATTCGAGCAGGCACTGGTGGTAATATCCCACGAGGAACCACGCTTCGCCCGCGTAGCGGTCGGCGTTTTCCTGCGAGACTGCGGGAACTTTGTAGATGTTGTCCAGCAGGTAGAAACAGTAGCGTATGCCGCGGTAGATGTCGTAGTTCGTGCCGCCGCTGGTGCAGTTCGGGGCCCAGCGGCCGAAATAGGTCAGGTTGGCGTTCTCCTCGCCGTAGAGCAGGCTCTTGCTCGAAAAATAGTAGGTCGTGCCGCGCGCTCCGGTGATGAAGTCGTCGCCGGCGAACTGGTCGGGCGACCAGTCGTACCCGATCAGGTTGGGCATGTAGGTCTGCATGTAGTAGCGGTAGTTCTCGGCCTGCTCCTCCGTTTTCCAGATGTCCTCTTCGGTGGCTTTGCCTTCGGGCACCACGTCGAGGTAGGAGCAGGAGCATAGTAGCAGCAGTGAAAGTGCGGAGATTATCTTTTTCATGGTCTTTTGCTGTGTTTGGGTTAGAAATTGAACTGGAATCCGAGGTTGTACGTCCGCTGGAGCGGGTATCCCAGGCCGTTGCCCGAACCCTTTTCGGGGTCCCAGTACTTGAACGGGGCGAAGGTCAGCAGGTTGGTTCCCGAGACGTAGACGCGCATTTTCTTGTAGGTGTAGCCGATCTCGGCGGTCTTCAGGCGCAGCATCTTGCCGTTGCGCACGTAGAGCGTGCTGGCCTTGGTGTTGTTGTTGTTCCACAGCGGCGACAGGCGCGGGTAGAGAGCCTTGGGATTGGGGTCGTCCTCGCTCCAGTGTTCGTCGGCGATCCACTGCATCAGTCCCGAACCGGGCGTCGCGGCTGTCGCGAAGGGGTGGTAGTTGTACATGATGATCGACACCTTGCCCTGTCCCTGGAAGAAGGCTGAGCAGTCGAATCCCTTGTATTTGAGCGAAAAGCCGAATCCGTAGATGATCTCCGGAACGGTCGGGTTGCCCGTCCAGCACATGTCGTTGTCGTCGATGATCTTGTCATCGTTCAGGTCGCGGTATTTCACGTCGCCCGGGCGGATGGGGTAGGTCGTGGCGTAGATGTCCTGCGAGGGCGAGGAGGCGATCTCTTCCTCGTCCCTGAAAAGCCCTTCGGCGATCAGGCATTGGATCGAGTTGATCGGATGTCCGGCCTTGTACTGGTAGGCCCATTTGTATTTGGGTTCGTCCATTTCGACGATCTCGTTGTGGGCGTAGGTGAACGTGCCGCGCAGCGAGAGGATCAGGTCCTTCGAGAAGGCCTTGTTGTAGTCGACCGAGATGTCGACGCCGCTGTTGTCGACCTTGCCGATGTTGGCCCACGGCGTGATGCCCGACATGCCGAAGGTCGAGGGCAGCGACGTGCGCTGCATGAAGATGCCCGAGCGTTTCTCCTTGAACCAGTCGAAGATGATGTTCAGGCTGTCGAACAGGCCGATCTCCACGCCGATGTCGAGTTTGCGGCTCTCCTCCCACGTGGCGTTGGGGTTGCCGTAGACGGAGAGGATGGGACCGTACTTACGCTCGAAGTTGTTGCCGATATAGACGTCGTAGCCCTGTCCCATGTCGACGGTCGTGAGGTAGGGGAAGCGGTCCGCATAATCCTTCGAGATCACGTCGTTGCCGACCAGCCCGTACGAAGCGCGGAGTTTGAACAGGTTGACCTGTTCCTTGATCCCCTTCCAGAACGGCTCGTTCGAAATCACCCAGCCCACGGCCACCGACGGGAAGAATCCGAAACGTTTGCCCGCGGCGAAGTTCTCCGAGCCGTTGTAGCCGAAGTTGGCTTCGAACAGGTAGCGTTTGTCGAAGCCGTAGGTGACGCGCCCGGCGAGTCCCTGCTGGCGGTAGGGCAGCGCGGCGTACTCCTGCTCGTCCGAGATGTTCATGTTGCGCTCCTTCTGCATGTAGACGATCGTCGCTCCGACATCGTGTTTGCCGAACGTGCGGGCGTAGTCGATCTTGGCCTGGAACGCCAGCTCGCGGTAACCGTCCTTGCCGCGCGTCGTGCCCAGGTAGGTGGTTCCGGTGTTGGTCGAGTTGCTGGTGTAGCTGTAATTGCCCGCCTCGTCGATATTGTAGTCGGTCAGCTGGTACATGAACGGCGTGAACGAACGGTAGACGGCCGAGTAGACGCGGTTGTAGAAGGTCGCCATGCCCGTTGCGCTCAGGCCCTTGGTGATGAAGTCGAGGTTCTGGTTGACGGTCAGCGCCGAGGTGAAGTGGCCGCGGAACTGGTCGCCGTAGCCGCGGCACAGCTGGGCGTAGGGGTTGGTGAAGAAGCCGCTGTTCCAGGCGTTGTTGGTTCCGAAGCGCACGAACGTGTCCGATTCCTCGCCGGGCAGCGTCGCGGGGAATTCGCAGGGCATGCCGGTCATGGCGTAGGCGAAGAGGTCCGAGACGCTCTGGATCGGGGCGTGGCGGTAGTGCAGCTGGGTGTTCATCTTCAGCGACACGCGGGTGGTCTTGGTGGCGTCGGCCGAGACATTGGCCTGGAACAGGTATTTCTGGGCGTTGATGTTGGTGTCGAATTTCGAGGCTTCGGGCTTGCGCATGATGCCGTTCTCGTTGTAGACCGAGGCGTTGAGGAAGTAGTCGATCTTCTTGGCTCCGCCCGTCATGTTGAAGTTGAAGTTCTGGTTGAAGGTGCAGTCCTTGAACAGCATGTCGTACCAGTCGACGTTGGGGTAGACATAGGGGTCGAGTCCCAGTTTGGTTCCCATGATCTTCTCGTTGCTGTAATAGGGCTTTTCGCCGCGCGTGGTGCGGGCCTCGTTGAAGGTCTCCATGTAGGTGATGCCGTCGGCGACCTTCGGAACGCGGGTCGGGGCCGAGGCGCCGAACTCGGCGCGCAGGTTGATGGTCATTTTCTCCGAGTCGCGGCCGTTTTTCGTGGTGATGATCATCACGCCGTTGGCTCCGCGCGAACCGTAGAGGGCCGTGGCCGTGGCGTCCTTGAGCACCGAGAACGACTCGATGGTCTCGGGCGGGATGTTGTTGAGCATCTGGTTGGTGATTTCCACGCCGTCGAGGATCAGCAGCGGCGACTGTCCCGATCCGAAGGTCGAGATTCCGCGTATCCAGAAATTGGCGCCGTCGGCGCCCGGTTCGCCCGATTTCTGCACGGCGATCACGCCGGCGATCTTGCCGCTGAACGAGGTCGAGAGGTTGCTCGACGAGGTTTGCAGGTCGCTCGGCTTGACCGACTGCACGGCGCCCACGAGCGACTCTTTCTTCTGCACGCCGAAGCCGACCACCACCACGTCTTCGAGTTTGTTCGAAGCGTCGGCCAGCGTGATGAGTTTGAAGAGATGGATGTCCCGGACGGAAATTTTCTTGGTGTCGTAGCCCAGGAACGAAACGGTGACCGTCTTGGCCGAAGCGGGCACGGTCAGTTTGTAGTTGCCGCCGGCGTCGGTGGTCGTGCCGACGTTCGTGCCTTCAACATAGATGTTGGCTCCGACGATGGGCTGGTTGTCGGCCGAGGAGATGACCGTTCCGGCGACGGTCAGTTCCCCGTTCGGGGCCTTCGGGGCGGAGACCGGCGAGCGCCGGGAGATGGTGACCAGTTTCCCCCCCCCTTTGACGGTATAGCGCAGCGATTTGTCGAGCACCGTGTCGAGCACGGTCTGAAGCGTTGCGTCCTTGAACGTTGCCGTGACCGGCCTGCTGACGTCGACGTCCTCGTTTTCGAAGAGGATCGAGTAGCCGGTTTGCCGCTCCACCTCTTCCAGCACCGTTTTCAGCGGAACGCTCCGGAAGGCTTTGGTGACGGTTTGCGCGTTGAGGGCGACTGTCAGCAGCAGGCACGGGATCAACGCTGCAATCTTCTTGAATAGGAGATTTACATGCATAAGTTTTTAAGATTTAGGTTTGTTTGGAAAGAAGTTTTTCAGGGTTTGGTTTTTCGGGGGCGGCTGTCGACGCGGTAACCGCAGGTGTCGCGCCTGACGCTGATCGGCAGAATGTCGCACAACCCGCCCATGATTGATTCGATGTCCTGCGCCTCGGTGAGCGATATGCGGAAGGTCTTGTCGTCGAACGCGTCGGTGCAGAGTTCGATCTTCACGTCGTATTCGCGGGCGAGCCGCCGGAGCAGGGCCGGGAGGGAGATCGCGTCGTAGCGGATGATGCCGTCGATCCAGCTGCGGAACTGGTCGGTGTCGACCTGCCTGCGCGACGCCTCCATCGTCCGGCAGTCGTAGGTGATCAGGTCGCCCGGAACCATCGTTTCCGTGCTGCGGGACGATTCGAATTGCAGCGAGCCTTCCATCAGCGCGGCCAATACGTCGGGGTCTTCGTCGTAGGCCGAGATGTTGAACCGGGTGCCCAGCACGGTGAACGTGCAGCCCCGGGCCTGCACCCGGAAGGGGAGGTCGGCGTTGCGGGCCACCTCGAAGTAGGCTTCGCCCGAAAGGCCGATGTCGCGCGACGAGCGGTTGAAATCCGACCGGTAGCTCAAGGTCGATCCGGCGTTGAGCCACACCTGGCTGCCGTCGGGCAGCGATATGCGGCTGTTGGTTCCCTGGGGAGCCTGTACGGAGAACATTTGCACGGGGTCTTCGGTGTGTATGAGGTGCCGGGTGGTGAAGGCCGAGATCAGGATGAGCACGGCGGCTGCCGCCGAGAACCGCAGCCAGCGCCGGCGGGCGCGGATTCGGTTCTCGCGCCGTTCTATTTTTCCGTTGAGCCGGGCGAGCGAACGGAGGACGTCGGCCGACGGCACGTGCCGTTGCTTCCATTCGCGTTCCCATTCGCGCATCAGGGCGGCGTTTTCCGGCGAGGCGGCGAGGAATCCGAAGAGTTCGCACTCTTCTTCGGGGGCGATGGGTCCTTCGAAATAGCGGACGGCGAGTTCTTTCAGGCTTTCGTTCATGGGGTCGGTTGTTGTACGCATACATACATACAACAATCGGGGCGGATTTTACCCCCCCCCGGTTCCGGAAAAATTCGCATATTTTTTGAAATTCGCCTCTGGAAGGCTTCAGGACGGCTGGTTCATCAGCCAGGCGAGGATCAGTATTTGCAGGTAAATGGATTGTTCGCGTTCGAGGGCTTCGGCGAAGATGCGCAGGGCGCGCTGGATGTGCCGCTCGACCGTATGCAGGGAGATGTGGAGCCGTTCGGCTATTTCCCGGTTCTTCAACCCCTGGAACCGGCTGAGGAAAAACACTTCGCGGCAGCGTGCGGGCAGCGAGTCCATGATACGCTGTATCTGCTGTTCCAACTCCTGGTACAGGTAGGGATGCCCGTTTTCGGCGAAGGAGAAATCGTAGTTGTAAAGACGCTCCTCCCCGATTTTCGCCCGGGCCAGGCAGCTGATCGTGTATTTGTCGACGATGCTTTTGTGCTTCAGGTAATTGAGGCATCGGTTGCGGGTCATGGCGAACAGCAGCATGCGGGCCTCTTCGGGGTCGAGGGGGGCTTGCCGGTCCCACAGCGCCATGAAGCAGTCGTGAACCAGGTCCTGCGCCTCGATGGGGTTGTTGACGAACCGCAGCGCATAGGCCGTCAGCCGGGGTTGGCAGTCGATGTAGAGCCGTTCGAAATCATACCGTTTGGATTCGCTGTGCATTTGTCGGGTCCGTCCTGATGCTTTTTTTGTTTTGGGCGGTTTCCGCCGCTTTTCGGGGGTGAAACCGAGGCAAATATAATCAAAAAAGTAAAAAAATGCCGCAGACGCTCTGAAAACATCTGCGGCATGGGGCGTGTTTCGACGCCGGTGCGGGCTACTTGTAAAGCCCGGCGACGGTGAAGTCGAGTATCTTGCCGAAGCCGTCGAACACCAGCGCGTTCGGCTGGTCGAGCTGTCCGCTGCCGAAGTTGATCTGCGGCACGACGTGTATCTTGTCGTTCCCGTCGTCCTTCGAGGTGACCACCGTCACCGCGCGGCTGCTCCATGCCAGCGAGGCGTTGCTCGGAAGGGTCGACGAGCCGTCGTAGTTCTCCATGGCGTAGTAGCCTTGCAGGTAGAGGCGGGCCAGGGTGATGTGCTCGCCCGCAGGGGCCGTGAAGACGGGCGCCGGGTCGAAATTGACGCTGCCCGTCGTGAAGATCACCTTGTAGATGGCGCTGCGGGTGGCGATGTAGAGGATCGGGTCGAATCGCGAGAAGACGAAGCTCACGGCTTCGGCGATGAAGGCGTTGGCCTCCGCCGGGATTTCGTAGATCAGCTTGGCGGCGGGTGCGCCGGCCGAAGCGGAGTAGTTGCCGAAGGTGTAGAGCGCATGGTTGCCGTCGGCTTTCCGCATCAGCAGGGTGTGGGTGGCGTTGTCGATGCTGATGCCGCCCGCGATGCATCGCAGGCCGGGAGCGTTCCCCGGGTCGAAGGGCGACGAACCCACGCTGCCGCAGGCGTAGAACGTCTGGTTGTAGCCGTAGCAGAACTTGCCCTGTTCCCGGTCGTAGAAGATCGTGCTGGGTTTGCGGGTGCTGCCCGGAGCGGAGTGGGCCGAAACGACGCCGTTGTCGACGGTCATGGTTTCGGTTCCGCTGACGGGCGTCGAGATCCGGCCGCGGCTGAGCAGCGTTTCGTAAATGTCGCCGTCGTTGAGGATCATCGTGCACTGGTAGGTGTTGAGCAGGCTCCGGATGTCGAGCTTTCCGGGCAGGTAGACGAACGCATCCTCCTTATGGCCCAGGATTTCGTAATAATCGGTCTCCACGCGCATCAGGTCGTCGTCGGTCGACACCCAGAGGATGTTTTTCTTGTCGGTTTTGTCGTAGGTGTAGAGCATGTGGGTGACCGCCGAGGGGAACGGACTGCCGTTGCGCCGGCTGATCAGCTCCTTTTCGACGGTTCCCTGCTCCGCGCCCGAGTAGGTCTCGGTCAGCTGCGGGTGCATGATCAGTCCCAGGTCCGAGGTGGTTCCGTCCTTGGTGTAGGCCACCACAAGCCCTTCGTTGAATTGGGCCGTCACGATGAGCGTCCACTTGTACTGGTACTTCAGGTCGTGGGCGGTGTCGGTGACCGTCAGCAGGAACAGGTAGCCTTTCGAGGAGATCGGCAGGTCGATCACTTCGTGGAACTCGCGCGTCGTGGCGAGCGAAATCGCCTCCGAGTCGTTGTCGGTCTGACTCACCGTCCATTCGTAGGTGAGCTCTTCGGGATTCTCCCGGCCGTCTTTGGTGATGCGGATGCCCGTGATGTCGAGCCGTGCGTTGTGCACCACCGTCAGCTGCGAGGCGATGGCTTCCGGCACTTCGATCTCCACGGGCGGGATATGGGTGGTCTGCAACGTGCTTTTGTCGTCGTAGCACGACGCGGCGAGCAGGCCCCAGCCTGCCAGCAACAGATATAGGGTGTGTTTTCTCATGGTCGTTCGTCGTTTACTTGGTGCGGATCGTTACCTCCCGGCCCTTCATGGAGCCTGATTCGTGGATGCGTTTTTGCCCGGGGTTGGCGGCCTTCCATTCGTCGTACCAGGCCTGTGCCCTGGCGCGCCAGGCGTCGATGTAGTAGCTGTAATCGGGTCCCCAGTCGGGGAACACCTCCCAGCCGAAGATGTCCAGCAGCAGCTGGTGGCCGGCCTGGCTGTAAGCCTCCGTCGACGAGCTGCCCGAAGATGCCTCCGATTCGATGAAGGCGTTGTAGGTGGACCACTGCTTGGTCGTCGCGGGTCGCGGCAGCATGTTGTGCCACGAGACGTTGGCTTTCAGGTAGAGGTCCGGTCCCACCCGGAGGTCGGGCGAATCGGTCAGGCAGAGCGTCAGTTCGCGCTGCTGCGTGTCGAGTTCGGCCGATTTGGCGACCTCGATGCGGATGGCACCGTAGGTCTTCCCGGCCGGAACCTCCGCGCCGAGGATTTCGTACTGCCCGGGCTGCGCCGTGGTTCCCTCTTCGAGAACGCGGACGCCGATTTTCCGGTCGGAGCCGGAGGCCCCGCCGATGAGTTTCACCGGGACCTCGATCACCGCCTCGGCGACCCCTTCGGGCTGCTGCTTGAAGGTCATCGAGGCGTAGAACGTGCTGTCGGAATTCGAGTATCCGGGATATTCGGCCGTTTCGTTGGGCGCAGCCCCCGGGAAGCAGACCCTTCCCTGCGACATGTCGTAGCGTGTCGGGTCGTCCTTTTCGCAGCCGGCCGTCGTCGCCGCGGCCAGCAGTATGCAGATCAGTTTTTTCATGCTTCTCAACAATTAATCGTTCGACTTACTGTACGCGTCCCGACTGTATTTCGAAATCGGGGTAGGGCAGCATGTAGACGGCGTCGTCGATGACCTTGCTGCCGCTCATCACGTCGCTCTGGCGGGGCAGTTTCTCGTAGCCCAGCCGTTTGTAGAAATAGAAGACCACGCCTTCGCAGATGAACTCCTTGCGGTACTCCTTTTCGAGCTGGGCCATCAGGCTCGCCTCGTCGAGGTCGGCATCCAGTTCTTCGTAGACCGCGCGGGCCTTGCGCACCTCCTGCAACAGGCTGCGGGCTTCGCCGAGGTCCTTGTCCGGGCCGGAGATGCGGCACTCGGCGGCGATGTAGTACATCTCCGGCAGGCGGATCAGCGGCATCAGGTCCTTGTGGCGGTAGTCGGCGCCCGTCGAGGTCTGCTGATAGAGCTTCGAAGGGGTCTTGGTCCCCTCGGGCCAGTAGTCGGTGTTGTGGTAGAGCTGTTTGTAGCGGCAGTCGGAGATGCCGGCGCCCTTGATTTCGAAAAGATCGTCGGCGACCGAGTTCTTGATGCACAGCGTGCGGTACTGGCGGTCCTGTTCCGAATATTCGCGGTTGAGGTTGCTTGCGATCTTCTTGGCCATGTCCGTGACGCCGAGCGCGAAGATATGTTCGCTCGGGAAGCACATCTCGGTCGTGGGGGCCTTGGCGGAGTCGGTGAACGTGCGCAGCGTCAGCCCGCCGGCGATTCCGACCGATGCCGGGTCGTCGATCACTTCGAGGGCGGCCAGCAACGCGGTGTGTTTGTTTTCGTCGCTGCCTTCCCACATGCAGACGCGCGCCAGCAGGGCCTTGACGGCGAAGTAGTTCAGGTGCATGTAGCGGTAATCGTAGAATTTGTCGACGTTGGCTTCGGTATAGATGCTTTCGGGATACCTGGCCCGGATGGGGTCGATCTCCAGCAGGCGGGCGGCCTCCGTGAGGTCGGCGATCATGCGGCGGAGCGTCTCGGCGTAGGTCAGCTGCGGCGCCGCGTCCTTGTCGACGCTCGTCAGGTAGGGGACCGTGTGACGGCTCTCCAGGTCGGTGCGTCCGGCCAGGTCGCTGCACCCGAACAGGCGTATCAGGTCGAAGTGGATGTAGGCCCTCACGGCGAGCAGTTCGCCCTTGATGATGCGGTAGTTGACCGAGTCGAGTTCGTCCTTCCGGCGGTCGATGTGGTCGAGGGCGTCGTTGACGTTGGCGATCACCGAGTAGGATTTCTCCCAGACCTTTTCGATCACTTCGGTGGATTTCGTGGTTTTGTAGTTGTAGCGGTCGAGGTCGTAGTCGTCCGCGGCGGTGTTCTTGCGGGCGTCGTACTGGCGGCCCAGCATTTCGACCATGTGCCACGTCAGGTTTTCGCCGTAGAGGTCGGTTTCGCCCATGGCGAGGTAGCAGCCGATGAGCGTCTGCTGGAAGCCTTCGGCCGAGGAGTAGTGGGCCTCGGCGCGGATTTCCGACGGGGGCGTCACGTCGAGCCAGCTCTCGCACGAGACGGCTGCGAGGGCTGCGGCGGACAGAAGGAGGTATTTGATGCTGTTTTTCATGGCTTCGGTGGTTTGTGTTAGAAGGTTCCGGTCAGCTGGAACGACATGCTCCGTGCGAAGGGATAGGTCGTGCCGCGCTCGATGCGGATCGACGAGAGCGTGGCGATGTTGTTCATGTAAAAGGCCAGCTTGAGCCGCTTGAGGCGGATTTTGCTGATCAGCCGCGGGTTGAACTCGTAATAGAGGCTCAGCGACGAGAACGTCAGCTCGTTGTTGTCCTGCACGAAGCGCGTCGTGGCCCGGGTCTTTTCGTCGTGCTGCTTGCCGTTTTCGTCGGTGTAGGAGCCGAGTTTCTTGAACATGGCGTTCTGGCCCGGAGTCTGCCAGCGGCCGTAGAGCACGCGGCGGTCGACGTTGTAGTGGATGTCGACGTTCTCGACCTTGTTGACCAGCGTGGTGTTGTACCGCTGCCCGCCGCCGAGGAAGGTGCAGGTGGCGCTTAACCCGAAGCCCTTGTATTCGGCCGCGAAGCCGAAGTTGCCGCGGTACTTGGGGTCGCTGATGCCGGCCACGACCTGATCCTGCGCGTCGTACTCGTAGGTCAGCGTGCCGTCCTTCCTGACGTAGATTTCCTGACCCGTCGTGGGGTCGATGCCCAGCGACGGCACGGCCCAGATGGCGTTCATCGGCATTCCGTCCTGATAGATCAGCACGGGCGTCGAGTTGCTCTTGTCCTGCGCCTGGGCCATCATCTTTTCGTTGTAGGCCTTGAGGCTTTCGGAGAGGTTGATGATGATGTTCTTGTTATAGGCGATCGAGCCGAAGAGGTTGAAAAAGCCCTGTTTGCCCTGCCAGAGCGTATAGCTCAATTTGGCCTCGATGCCGCGGTTGCGGACCTTGCCCAGGTTGTCCTTCACGGTGTCGAAACCCGTGGAGGTGGGGATTGCCACGTCGGTGAGCATGTTCTCGGTCACCGAGTTGTAGTAGTCGAAGGCGATCGTTGCGCGGTGGACCGTAATGTCGGCGCCCACGTTGTAGTCCATGCGCTGTTCCCATTTGAGGGCGGGGTTGGGCATCTTCGAGAGGTAGGCGCCCGTCTGTCCGTGGTAGGTGGCCCCGGTGTAGTAGAGATAGGTGGCCAGCACTTCGTTGGTGTCGTAGTTCTGGTTGCCCGTCAGTCCGGCCGAGGCGCGGATCTTGAATTGTTTCAAAACGTCCTGATCGCGCAGGAAGGGTTCGTTGTGGAGGTTCCACGCCACGCCGGCGCTCCATGCCGACGACCAGCGGTTGTCGGCGCCGTAGAGCGACGAGGCGCTTTCGCGGAACGTGAGGTCGACGTTGTAGCGGTCGTCGTAGCTGTACGACGCGGTTCCCAGGAAACTGATTTCGCGCGTGATCGACGAGATGCCGACGGGCTTTTTGTCCTGGGCGTACTGCCGGGCGAAGGTGATGTCGGCCGTCTGGCTGTTGGGGAATCCCTCGGCGTAGTGCTGGTAGGCGCTGTACGTGTTTTCGGCGATCCGGCCGCCGGCGTTGACGTAGAGGTAGTGCCTGCCCCAGTTTTTGGCGTAGTTGGCGTAGATTTCGCCCGAAATGTCGCTGCTCTTGCCGTTGTCGAGCTGGTAGGAGCCTTTGCGCAGCTGCATGCTCGTGCTTTCGTAGGCCGAGGTGGCGAATTTCGAATGCTTGGCCGGATAGAATTCGTCGGCGTCGCTGCGCTTTACGGCGATGCCGAGGCGGGCGGTGAGTTTCAGCGCCTCGGTGGCCTGCCATTCGGCGTAGAAGTTGTTCGTCACGCTGGTGTAGGTCTCGCGGTCGAGCGTTCCGAGCGTGGCGTCGTACATCGGGTTGGCCACTTCGTCGTAGGCCCAGCGGGCGATCTGGCCCGTCTGGGGATCGACGGCGCTCCAGTAGGGATTCATCCGGGCGTAGTCCCCGAAATCGCCCCACGGCGAGTTGTCGCTCCTGGTGTTGCTGACGCTCAATATGTTGCGGAACAGGAAGCTTTTCTTGCGGTACGAAACGTTCACGTCGCCCGAGAGCACCGTGCGCTCCGAACCCTTCATCACGCCCGCCACGTTGTTGTACGAGAAGTCGATCATCGCCCGCAGTTTGCGGCTGTCGCCCAGTTCGACCGAGAGGGTGTGTTTGTGGCCGACGCCCGTGCGCAGGGGTTTTGCGAGCCAGTAGGTGTCCAGTCCGCCGAGCACCTGCGCTTTGAGTGCGTTGTAGCGTTTGGTGAGATCCACCTGCGTCTGGGGATTCGCCGAGGTGTAGACGCCCTCGATGCGCTCGGCCTCGAGCTTCTCCCAGGCGTTGCAGAGGTTGTAGCTCGTCAGGTCGGGCATCGACACCTCGATGCTTCCGGTGTAGGTCACCAGCTCCTGATTGCCGGCCAGGCGTTTGGTCTCGATGACGATGACGCCGTTGGCGGCCTTCGAGCCGTAGAGCGCCTTGGCCGCGGCGTCCTTGAGGATGGTGATGCTCTCGATACGGGTCATGTCCATGTCCATCACCTTCTCGGCCGTGGTTTCGAACCCGTCGAGGATGAACAGCGGCTGGTTGGGGCGGTTCTGGTAGTTGCCCTTGATATTGACGGCCGTGGATTCCGAGGGGAAGGTGGTGATACCGCGCAGCTGCATGTCCGGCAGCGTGTTGGGGTCGGAGCCCATCAGCGTGTTGTCCATGATGTAGAGCGATGGCTCGATGTTTTTCAGGCTCTCGAAGACGTTGCGGTTACTCACGCGGGCCAGCTGGCCCGACGTGATGGTCGTGGCCGAACCCGTGTAGCTCTCCTTCTTGCGGGTGAAGATGCCGGTCACCACGACGTTTTCGATCTCCTGTTCGTCCTGCACCAGCCTGACTAGTCTGGTCTGTGCCGAGGGAAGCGTTTGCGAGACGTAGCCGATGTAGGAGAAGATCAGGTTGTCGCGGCCCTCGGGCATGCGGATCGAGAATCCGCCGTCGGACCCCGACACGACTCCCGTGGCGGTCCCCTGGATCAGGATGTTCACGCCCACGAGCGGCGCGCCGGCCGTGTCCGTCACACGTCCGCTGACGACCTTGTCCGGGGCTTTCTGCGGGGCGGAGGCGTTCCCCCCCCCGCTTCGGCCACGGATCACGATCGTGTCGTCGTCGATCGAGTATTCGAGCCGCGTGCCGCGCAGCGCTTCGTCGAGCACTTCGCGCACCGGGGCGTCGGCCTTGCTGAAGGAGATGCCGCCGATTCCCCGCACGGCGTCGCTATTATAGAGGATGTAATATCCCGTCTGCTGTTTGATCCGTTGGAGAACTTCGGCCAGCGACGCGTTGCGGAACGATACGGAGATGCGTTCCCTGCGCTGCTGGTAGGCTTCGCTCGCCGTCGCCTGCCGGGGCGCGCCCCAGACGGAAATCGCCAGCAGCCACATGCATACGGCAAGCCATGGCCTTCGGTGTGATACTGATAGGTAAAGTTTCCTCATAATAGCTGTGTTTTAAGTGACACGAATGCCGCCCCGTCGGGCGGCTTCCCAACTAACCGGCATCAATCGTCGTCACGGTCGATGCAGAGCACGATCTTCCCCTCCTCGACATCGGCGCGTATCTGATCGGTGCGCGCCAGCAGACGGGCCATTTCGGCAAAGGTTTCGTAGCGTTTCACGACGCCCGTGTAGCGCACCTTGTCGGCGTCGACGCCCCGCGGGACGATCTCCACGCCGTACCAGCGCGAGAGTTTGCGGCATATCGAGGCGATCGTCTCGTCGTTGAAGGTGAACAGTCCCCGGGTCCAGGCGGCGTAATCTTCGGCGGCGACCTGCCGCACGTCGAAGATAGCCCCTTCGCGCCCCACG
>ENA-OROP01001779-OROP01001779.1-human-gut-metagenome-genome-assembly--contig:-NODE-1779-length-18154-cov-8.036742_pt1 | contig 18154 bp, 10 predicted proteins | sample MGYA00242132_ERZ509056 | MGnify/ENA primary metagenome ERZ509056 (study PRJEB26280, sample SAMEA2338768) | human gut metagenome | biome: human gut; feature: human-associated habitat; material: faeces...
ACGGCAACGGTTTCAACGAGGAGTTCGTGCTCCGCGCCGAGGACCGCGAGCGGATGGAGCGGTACGGCAAGCTGGCCGACGACCTGCACACCGACCTGCACGAGTGCCTGGGGCACGGCTCGGGCCAGCTGGCTCCGGGTGTCAAGGGCGGCGAGCTGAAGAGCTACGGCTCGACGCTCGAAGAGACCCGCGCCGACCTGTTCGGGCTTTACTACCTGGGTGATCCGAAGCTGGTCGAACTGGGGCTGATTCCCTCGCTCGACGTCGCCAAGGCGGGTTATGCCAAGTATATCCTCAACGGCATGATGACCCAGCTGGCGCGCATCGAGCCGGGCAAGAACGTCGAGGAGTCGCATATGCGCAACCGCAAGCTGATCTGCGAGTGGTGCTACGAGCGCGGCAAGGCCGACAAGGTGATCGAGCTGGTGAAGGAGAACGGCAAGACCTACGCCGTGGTCAACGACTTCGGCAAACTGCGCGACCTGTTCGGCCAGATGCTCCGCGAGGTGCAGCGCATCAAGTCCGAGGGCGACTACGAAGCCGGCAAGGCGCTGGTCGAGCAGTATGCCGTCACGGTCGATCCCGAGCTGCACAAGGAGGTCCGCGACCGCTACTATGCGCTCGACATCGAGCCTTACGGCGGTTTCGTCAATCCCGAATACGAACTGGTGGAGAAGGACGGCAGGATCGTCGACGTGAAGATCTCCTACCCGGCCGACTACGTGGGACAGATGCTCGGCTACGCGAAGGATTATTCGTTCCTGCCCAACATCAATTAGTTTTCGATGATTGCGGCGCACCTGCCGCACATCCCTCGAATCCCCGAATGGGACGTCCGCCGAGGACTACCCATCCGGGGATTTTTCACGATGCACGACATCTGCACCGCACTGACCGAAGACGTTTCGATTCTCACGGGCTCTTTACCTGCTCCGCGATAAGCGAAAACGGTGCAGAGTCGCTCTGCACCGCACTGACCGAAGACGTTTCGATTCTCACGGGCTCTTTACCTGCTCCGCGATAAGCGAAAACGGTGCAGAGTCGCTCTGCACCGCACTGATCGGAACCGTGTGGTTCCGGCTTACTCTTTCGCCGCGGCTCCGCCGTCGATGGCGAACGCCGAGACGATCACCATCTTCTCGTCCACGTTGTTGGGGTTCGAGACGATGATGCCGTATTCGCCTGCGGGGCGTTCGTCGAAGGTCAGACGGTAGGAGCTTTCGCCGTATTTCTCGGCCGAAAACCGCAGGTAGTCCATCGTGTTGGAGTTCACCGAGAACGACCCGACGGCCGAGATCACCGCCGACCGGTTTTTCTTGGTGCTCTTCATGCGGAAGACGCGCACGATGGACATGGGGTCGGCCTTGTTGTCCTTGGCGCGGACGATGAGCGCGATCGGTTGCGCTGCGTCGAACCGCACGCTGGCCGAACCGCCTTCCACGAGTACTTTTGTTTTGGATTTGCTGGCTGCGAATCCGGCGATGTAGACGCCGGCGCCCGTTCGCATCCGCACGTTGTGTTTTTCGAGCTTCTTGGACGAGCCGTCGGGGAATACGCCGACGACCTCTCCCTCGAATTCGGGTTCGAGGGTCTGTGCCTTTACTGCATCACCCCCCCCCACATCATGGCCGTTGCAGCCATCAGGAATAGGATTTTTTTCATCATTGTATTGATTTGATTCTTAACCGCGCACCGTGCGCGACGGACAAAAATAGCAAAAATCGGCGAAGATTGTATACCCCCCCCCGATTTTTTTGAAACGGCTCTCCGAAATGCCGCGGGGCGCTCCTTTTCGGGGCTGCGCCTCGCTTTCCGGGCTGCGCCTCGACCTCTTCGGAATTGCTCTTGCCGACGCCGCAAACCGGGCATGTCCGGTCGTCGGGAATCTCCTCGGATGGCGTTCCGGGCGCGGCGGAAATCCGGCCGACGTCCTATACCGATAATATATATAGGCGAAATCATCCGTCCGCTCTTTTCGCAAAGCGGTTCCGGGGCCGTTTTTGTTGTCGTCCGGGCCGTTTCGGCCACTCCGTATCGAAAAACTATTTCACCGCAAACAGCTCAATTATCACTTTTATTGCTATCTTTGTCGATGATAGGAACCACCGACGGTTTCCTGTCCGACAAAAGCATCCGGTAAATTGAATGATTCGGTAAATACAACATTATCAATGACTCCCAATCCGATTTTTATCGGGGGGGGGGAATTTTTGATGGGCGAATCCTGAATCGGGTTCGCCGGTATTTTCGTGTACCGGACAGACGGGACTTCAAATGGCAGACGTCAAGACAGGCAGCATTTCCTCCACGGAATTCGGGAAGTTATTTTTCGAATTCAAGCCTCGTTTTATCGCCTTGGCATACCGCTATGTCCGCGATCGGGAGACTGCCGAAGACCTGGTGTCGGACAGTTTTATGACCTTTTGGGAAATGCATGAAACCCTGCCGGCGGACATCAATGTGCCGGCTTATATCCTCACTTCGGTCAAAAACCGCTGCCTGAACCATCTCAACGCCCAAATCCGCCACCGCAGGGCGGAACAGGACATGCATTCGACGCTGACGCGCCGGCTTCAGGCCGACGTGCGCTCGCTGTCGGCCTGCGATCCCGACCTGCTCTTCTCCGAAGAGATTCGCGCCATCCTGAAACAGGCAGTCCGCAAGATGCCGAAAATGACCCGCAGCGTATTCCTGTTAAGCCGGATCAGGAATATGACATACAGCGAGATCGCCGCCGAACTGGGAATTTCCGTCAGCCATGTCAATTTCGAAATCCGCCGGGCGCTCAACCTGATGCGCTTCGAACTGAAGGATTACCTCCCGGCCGTGCTGATCACCCTGATACTTTCGTCCCGGTGGTGAAATAGCGCCCCGCAGGGCTGTCAGGAGTCCGTTCCGATCTTTTTTCAAAAAAACTTGCATTTTTTACTACTTACCCCCTCCGTGTGTTTGTTATTACTATATAACACGAACACATGGACGATCTTTTATTGCAGAAATACTTGAGAAACGAGACCTCGGAGGAGGAACTCGTCGAGGTGCTCGACTGGCTGGACGCGTCAACGGAAAACCAGCGGTATCTCGATCGGCTCGATTATATTTCCAACCTCAATATTCTGGCCGGAGAGGCGCAGCCCCGTATCCGCAGACGCACCGTTTCGCTCTGGAAGAGGGCGGCTCAATGGAGTGCCGCGGCCGCGGCCGTGCTGCTCGCATGCGCCGGGTTGGGCCACTATATGGCCGACCGGATTCTCGAACGCCGTACCCGGGACATGATGGCCATTACCGCGCCCAACGGGCAGAGCATGTCCGTCACCTTGAGCGACGGGACGACCGTATGGCTCAATTCGGGCGCCAAGTTGGAATACCCCTCGATCTTTTCCAGAAAGACACGCCGGGTCAAGATTTCGGGCGAGGCCATGTTCGAGGTGGAACACGACGCCAGCCGTCCGTTCATCGTGGAAACATTCGCCTGCGATGCCGAGGTGCTGGGTACGAAATTCAACATCCTGGCCGATGCCCGGACCGCCGATTTCTCGGCGGCGCTGCTCGAAGGGCGGCTGAAAATCTCGAACCGCCTCGTCGGCGGCGAATCCTTCATTCTCTCGCCCAACGATCAGATCGACCTGGTCGACGGACATCTCAAACTCAACCGGATAACCGATCCGGACGACTTCCGCTGGGTCGACGGGCTGATGAACCTGAACACGCTGTCGTTCAGGGAGGTGATCCGTAAATTCGAGAACTATTACGGAGTCCGGATCACGATCGACAATCCCGAGGATATGCCCGAACTCAAGTACCACGGCAAAATCCGCGTGTCGGACGGTGTGGACCATGCGCTGAAGCTGCTCCAGATCACCAATAACTTCTCCTATACGCGCGACGACGAGACGAATACGATCCACATAAAAATAACTAAAATCTAAACCGACTCTATGGAATAAACCGCCTCTGCCTCAAGACACTTTTATGCTGCACCGCCGACGCGTCCGGACACGGTCGTGTCCGCCGGCGGGAGATAAACAGTGATTCGATTGCTAACCTATTGATCTTAAATCAGCAAACTTATGAAAAATTTAAGTATTAGGCAGATAAAATGCCTGATTACTCTAATTCTCGCCGTGTTCCTGTGCGGTGCGCCCGCCGTGGCCCAAACGCAGAAAATCGCGGTGAAGCTCGACATGACGAAGGTTCCGATGAAGACCGTCATGAACGAAATCGAAAAGCAGACCAAGTATCTTTTCCTTTATACGGACGAAATCGACACGAAACGCATCGTCTCGATCAAGGCCGATTCGAAGCCTCTCAACGAGGTGCTGCCGCTGTTGTTCAAGGACACGGACATCACCTATGAGATCACGGTTCCCAACATCGTGCTGTCGAAGCGCGTCGCCGCAGCGAGGCCGACGGCCATCTCGGGCGTGGTGAAGGATTCCGGCGGCCTGGGCATTATCGGAGCCACCGTTCTGATCAAGGGCACGACCGTCGGAACGACCACCGGCATCGACGGAGACTTCGCCCTGACGGTCCCCGCCTCGGTCGACAACCCCGAACTGTCGGTCAGCTTCATCGGCTACGAAACCCGTGTCGTACCCATCGGCTCGCGTACGACTTTCGACATCACGCTGGCCAATTCGTCCATCGAGGTCGAGCAGGTCGTCGTTACGGCCCTGGGCATCAAACGTGCCGAGAAAGCCCTGTCGTACAACGTGCAGCAGGTGAACTCCGATGCCATCACGGCCAACAAGGACGCCAACTTCATCAACTCGCTCAACGGTAAGGTGGCTGGTGTGAACATCAACGCCTCGTCGGCGGGCGTCGGCGGCGCTTCGAAGGTCATCATGCGCGGTATGAAGTCCATTTCGCAGACCTCCAATGCGCTTTACGTGATCGACGGCGTGCCGATGTTCACCAAAGCCCAGGAGGGCAGCACCGAATTCGGTTCGCAGGGAACGACCGACCCGATCGCCGACATCAACCCCGAGGACATCGAGTCGATCTCCGTACTGACGGGCGCTGCGGCGGCCGCACTGTACGGTTCGGACGCGGCCAACGGCGCCATCGTCGTGACGACCAAAAAGGGACAGGCGGGGCAGCTCTCCGTCACCGTGACGAGCGGCATCGAGATCATGACTCCGTTCGTTCTTCCCGAGTTCCAGAACCGGTACGGTACGGGCAACCTCCGCGTGCCGGACGGAGCCGAGCATCTGAGCTGGGGCAAAGCGCTCAACAGCGCCAACAAAATGGGTTACGATCCCCGTAAGGACTACTTCCGCACCAGCACGGCCAACAGCGAGAGTTTCTCGCTTTCGGCGGGTACGGAGCGTAATCAGACCTACTTTTCGGCCGCGGCGATCAACTCCCGCGGCATCGTGCCCAACAACAGCTACGACCGCTACAACTTCACGTTCCGCAACACCACCTCTTTTCTGAACGACAAGATGAGGCTGGACGTAGGGGCCAGCTACGTGCTGCAGGAAGACTGCAACATGATCAATCAGGGAACCTACAACAACCCCATCGTGGGCGCCTATCTCTTCCCCCGCGGCAACGACTGGGAGGAGATCAAGATGTACGAACGATACAATCCCGTGGACAAGATTTCCACGCAGTACTGGCCCATCGGCGCTGCCGGAATGACCATGCAGAACCCCTACTGGGTCAACTACCGCAACCTGCGCGAGAACCGCAAGGACCGTTACATGCTCAATGCGGCGCTCTCCTACGACATCCTCGACTGGCTGAATGTCTCGGGACGTATCCGCGTCGACAATTCGCACAACACCTTCACCGAGAAAGCCTACGCTTCGACGAACACGCAGCTGACCGAATTGTCGGAGAACGGCCTCTTCGGCATTACGAAAAGCATGGACCGCCAGGTTTACGGCGACGCCCTGCTCAATATCAACAAGACGTTCGGCGACGACTGGTCGTTGCAGGCCAACGTCGGCGCCTCCTTCTCGGACATGAAGAATGACGCCATGAAGATCCGCGGCCCCATTTCCGACGGCAAGTCGGGCGAAAAGGCCGGACTGGCCAACGTGTTCAACATCCAGAACCTGAGCAATTCGACCCGGACCACCCGGTCGCAGGAGGGCTGGCGCGAACAGACCCAGTCGGTCTTCGCATCGGCCGAAATCGGTTACAAGGGTACGTACTACCTGACGCTGACGGGCCGTAACGACTGGCCTTCGCAGCTGGCGGGTCCGCACTCGAATGCCAAATCGTTCTTCTATCCCTCGATCGGCGCTTCGGTCGTGCTGTCGCAGATCATCGGCAACATGCCCGAGAACCTCTCCTACATCAAACTCCGCGGCTCGTTCGCTTCGGTCGGCGTATCGTTCGCGCGTTACATCGCCAATCCGCTTTACGGATGGGACGAGAGCGGTCTGGGCTGGAACCTCCAGACGCAGTATCCGGCCTTCCACCTTCAGCCCGAGCGCACCAAGTCGTTCGAGGTCGGCCTCACCATGCGTTTTCTCAAACACTTCAACCTCGATCTGACCTACTACAATTCGCGCACGCAGAACCAGACCTTCGACCCGCAGATTCCGGGCGGTTCGGGTTACTCCTCGATCATCATCCAGTCGGGTAACGTCCGCAACCGCGGTATCGAGCTGGCGTTGGGTTACAAGAACACCTGGAGGGATTTCACCTGGGACACGAACTATACGTTCTCGACCAACAAGAACAAGATCACCTCGCTGGCCAACAACTGCATCAACCCGGCTACCGGCGAACAGTTCAGCATCGACCTGCTCGACATGGGCGGTCTGGGAGACGCCCGTTTCCTGCTGATGGAGGGTGGTACGCTGGGCGACCTCTACTCGCTGGTCGATCTGAAATACGACAACAACAACGCCATCTACGTCGACGAGGAGGGCAACATCCCCACCCAGTCGATCGAGGATGTGAAAAAGTTCATCAAACTGGGTTCCGTGCTGCCCGACGCCAACATGTCGTGGCGTAACGACTTCCGCTGGAAAAACCTCAATTTCGGATTCATGGTGTCGGCGCGTCTGGGCGGCGTCGTCTTCTCCCGCACGCAAGCCACGCTCGACTACTTCGGCGTGTCGGAAGCTACCGCCGCAGCCCGTGACAGGGGAGGGGTTATGATCAACGGCCGCGACATGGTAGACGCCAATCTCTGGTACTCGGCAATAGCCGGCGGCAACTCCCTGCCCCAGTTCTACACCTACTCGGCGACCAACGTGCGTCTGCAGGAGGCTTCGATCGGCTACACGATTCCCCGCAAATGGCTGCGCAACGTCTGCGAAATCACGGTTTCCGTCGTAGGCCGCAACCTCTGGATGATCTACAACAAAGCGCCGTTCGACCCCGAGTCGATCGCTACGACGGGCAACTACTATCAGGGAGTCGACTACTTTATGATGCCGTCGCTGCGAAACGTGGGATTCAACCTCAGACTCAAATTCTAAAGTTGCAACCGTTATGAAAAATACAATTATAAAATCGGTATTCGCCCTGGCCCTCGCATGCAGCGGGGCATCGTGCACCGGCAATTACCTCGAAATAAACAGCAATCCCTACGAGGTCACCGAGGATGAGATGCAGCGGAAAGGCTACGCCATCAGCTCCTACCTCAATGCCATCTTCGGAACGATCATCTCGCCCGACGTCAATACGACGCAGTTCACCGACGCCCTGCTGGGCGGCACGCAAGGCGGTTACTTCGCCGATTCGCAGAACGGTTGGAAGACGACCATCTCCAATTACAACCCGACGAACGACTGGACGCGCGTGTTCATGTACAGCGACCGGATCATCCCGGTGCTTTACAGCAACCTGATGAAGCTGAACGGTATTTCGGAGGACCCGATCGTGCTTTCCATCGCCAAAATCGCGAAAGTCTGCGCCATGAACCGCGTAACGGATGCTTACGGCCCGATTCCCTATTCGGAAATCGGCATCAGCGGCAAGATTCAGGTTCCCTACGACACGCAGGCCGACGTTTACCGGCAGATGTTCGACGAGCTGGACGAAGCGATCGAGATGCTGACGGCGCACAGCAGCGAGGCCATCACGGCTTCGACCGACCCGGTTTACGGAGGCAGCGCCGAGAAGTGGTGCAAATTCGCCAATTCGATGAAACTGCGCCTGGCGATGCGTGTCGTCTACACCGACTTCACCAGTTCGAAGGGCAGGACGCCCCGGCAGCTGGCCGAGGAGGCCGTCAGCAACAAGGTCGGCGTCTTCACGTCGAACGGCGACAACGCCAAACTGCCCTCCGTCGCCTTCGGCAAGGACGGCAATCCGCTGCGGGCCGCCTGTCTGTATAACCAGCCGGAAGGGTCGAATACGGGCGGCGACACCCACGCGGCAGCCGACATCGTCTGCTATATGAACGGCTACGAAGATCCGCGCCGCGACAAGTACTTCATCAAGTCCGAGTGGGAGGGCATCGACTATGTGGGCATACGCCGCGGCATCGAGATCCCCTCGCTGAACACGATCGGGCGCAAATATTCGGGCGTGAAGTTCGAGAACGACGCCGAGACGCCGCTCTACTGGATGAACGCCGCCGAAGTCGCATTCCTGAAGGCCGAGGCCAAAGCCGTCTTCGGCATGAACATGGGCCCCGGAACGGCCAAGGATTTCTACGAGGAGGGCGTTCGCCTCTCGTTCGAGCAGTGGGGCGTCACGGGCGCCGCCGAATACCTCGCCGGCACGACGCTCCCGCAGACCTACATCGACCCGAACGGCGGCGTGAACAGCGACAAGAACAACAGCCTCTCCCAGCTCGGCGTCGCCTGGGACGACAGCGCGTCGAAAGCCCAGATGCAGGAGCGCATCATCACCCAGAAGTGGATCGCCAACTGGCAGCTGGGCAACGAGGCATGGGCCGACTACCGCCGCACGGGCTTCCCGCGTCTGCTGCCTGTCACGGCGAACAAGAGCAGCGTCGTCGATTCGAAACTCGGCGCCCGCCGCATGCCCTATCCCACCGAGGAGAGGACCAGCAATGCGGAGAACTACGCCAAGGCCGTGGAGATGCTGGGAGGCAGCGACAATATGGCGACCCGCATCTGGTGGGACTGCAATCCCGACGTCAAATAACCGCTCACGCAGTTTAAAACGCATAAAATGAAATTCGACATGAAAAACATACTCATTCCGGCTCTTGCCGCAGCGGCCCTTCTGGCCTCCTGCAGCGAGTGGACCGAAGCCGAAAACAAGGACTACCTGCCCCAGATACGGCAGGACGATCCGGCCTATCTGGCCGCGCTCCGGGACTTCAAGGCTGACGAAAGCGGACACAAGGTGGTGATGATGACTGTTCAGGGAACCTCCGCGACGCCGAACCGGCAGAATCAGCATCCGACGGCCATGCCCGACAGCGTCGACTACCTGCTGATGACCGATGTCGACGACCTGCATCCGGTGATTGCGGCCGAGATCGCCGAAGTCCGCTCGACGAAAGGCACGCGCTCGCTCAATGTCGTGGACTACACGACGATCCTGAATGCCTGGAACGCTCTGAAAGAGGCTGCCGCCGACACGGAGCACGAGGGCGATTACACCGACGAGAAATTCCCGGCCTATTGCAAGGCACAGACCGAAACGCAGCTCTCGAACTGCAACCGGTACGGCTTCGACGGCATCGTGGTCTCCTATACGACCTCTCCCAAGGACGAGATCGCCGACGGGCAGGCAACCTTCATGGCGTGCGTCAAGACGTGGCGCCAGAGCAATCCGGAGCTGTTGCTGTTCACGCGTACCGCCTATATCCCCAACCTGCTGAATCCGGAGCTGCTGCCCGACAGCAAATTCATCATCCTCGTCGCCGATGCGAGCCGGAAGACCGCTTCGGACCTGACGCTGTGGGCCCGCAACCACCTGCGCGACACCAGGGACAAACTCAAAGAGGAGAAGTTCAGCGAATTCTCCGACCGTTTCGTCATGGAAGCGTCCGTTCCGTCGCTTGAGACCGGCGAACAGACCGGCGCATCGGTTCAGGTTGCGGCGGCATGGGTCGCAGATCCGACCAAAGACACGAAAGTCGACTACGACAAGGTGGGTCTCTGCGTGCTGGACGCTGCGAGCGACTACTTCAACAACCTGACGAATTACAAAAACATCCGCGAGGCCATCGGTATTCTGAACTCCGAAAACGACAACGACAATGAAAACGACCATGAATAAATCCGGATTTGCCTGGTGCATCCTTCTGGCTCTGGCCTTTACCGGCTGTCAGGGCGACCAGGAGGGCAAACACCACTTCGATAACAAAGTATTCATTTCGGCCGCGAGCTATACCCCCGAGGTGCGTGTCATGCGCGATGCGCTCGACGTAACCGAAGAGCACACCTGCGAGATCACCGTCGCCATGGCGCAGCCCGTCGCCCAGGACATCACCGTTTCGTTCGCCGAGGCTCCCGAACTGCTCGACCGCTACCGGACGTTCTACGACGATCCGACGGCGCAGCTGCTTCCTTCGGACGGGGGATATTACGACTTTTCGCAGGTTTCGGCCGTCATCCGGTCGGGGCTGGTCCAGAGCGAGCCGCTCGCCTTTACGTTCAAAAAGCTCGACAAACTGCCTATCGAAAACAAGGAGCGTTACGTGCTTCCGATGACGATCGTTTCGGCCGGCGGCATGGAGGTCCTCGCAAGTGCGCGCACCGTCTATTTCGTCTTTATGAAAGCGGCCCTGGTCAACGTCGTGGTCGACATGAACGAAAACTGCGCATGGCCCAACTGGACGAGCGAGACCGAAGCGGTCAAGGACATGGAACGCTTCTCGTTCGAAGCGCTCGTTTACGGCAACTCGTTCAAAAAGGAGATTTCGACGATCATGGGCATCGAGGATGTTTTCCTGCTGCGCGTGGGTGACGCCGACATCCCCATGAACCAGCTCCAGGTCGCCTTCTGCACCAAGGACGAGGGGTCGACCTACCGCGGTTACGTAACTTCTTCCTCGCTCAAGTTGCAGCCTTACCGCTGGTATCATATCGCCGTGACGTTCGACAAGGGCGATATATGCGTCTACCTCGACGGCAAGCTGAAGGCATCGGGACAGACCGTCACGGACAAGAAGGACGAGCACGGCAATCCCGTGCTGATCGACAAGATCAACTTTGCGGTTCCCCACTCCGACGAGAGCGACGGCAAGCCCCGCTGCTTCTGGATCGGCTACTCCTACGACGACAAGCGGAGCTTCGACGGTATGATGGGCGAGATCCGCGTCTGGAACAAGGTGCTCACCGCCGAGGAGATCAATGCGAAGGATCACTTCTACAAGATCGACCCCGCATCCGAGGGTCTGGTTTCGTACTGGAAATTCAACGACAACAACACCAAGGACAAGGTCGTCAAGGACTATTCGGGCAACGGCTTCCACCTGGAAACGAAGAACAATGCCAACTGGCAGAACGTATCGGTTCCCGCGGAGGATTAGACAATCACGACAACACAAATACTATTCACTAACCTTTTAATTACTAAAACATGAAAAAAAGATCATTTTTGATGTTTCTTGCAGGGATGTTCGCCATCTCCGGGGCATTCGTCTCCTGCGACGACTCTGACGACACGGACGGCGTAAATAAATTGGAAGTTACGCCTTCGACCGACATTTCGTTCAAGGCCGACGGAAACGAGGACGTAGTCCTGACCGTCGTCACCGATGCCGATAAATGGAGTGTCGAGAAAACCGACTGGATCACGGTCAAGCAGAACGGCAACAAGCTGACCGTGAACGCCGAAGCCAATACGACGGAATCGGAGCGTCCCGGACGCATCACGATTTCGGCAGGAAACGCCGAGCCTGTCAAGATCAACGTGCTCCAGGAAGCGCTCGAAGTCGGTGAAATCGTTTTGAGCGTAACGCCTTCGGATCCCATCGCTTTCGAGGCCAAGGGCAACGAAGCCGTCGTGCTGACCGTTACGACCAACGCTTCCGAGTGGACCTACACCTTCCCGGAGGAGTGGATGACCGCTTCGAAGGAGGGCGACAAGCTGACGGTCAACGCCAAGGATAACACGGGCGAAGCCCATGTGGGCCAGATCGTCATCACCGCCGAGCAGAAGACGGTGAAGATCGCCGTGACGCAGAAGGCCGCTTCGACCGATCCCAAACCGACCGAGAAGATCGCTGGTTCGCTGAAGACCGAGGATGCGCTGTCCCACATGTTCCCCTTCAAGCAGCCTGAAGCGGTCAAAAAGACCCTCACGTTCGAACTGGAGAAAGCCGCCGAGGCAGAGACCCGGGTCAAGATCAACTTCGACGAGGCTTATGTCGCCGAGTACAACTACCTCAACAAAACCAAGTTCGTCGCATTCCCCGAAGCGAGCGTCGCCATCGCCAACGACGGCATTCTGACGATCGCCGCCGGTGCCACGAGCGCCACGATCGAGGTCACGCTCTCTCCGAATCCGACCCTCTCCACCACCGAGGCCTACATGGTTCCCCTGCAGGCCGTGGCCCAGTCGGCCAACGTCACCGTGAAGACCGACGCTTCCCGCGTGAACTTCACCATTAAGCAGCAAGGCTCGAAAACGGTCAAGAACTTCCTCTATTTCGAGGTGAACGACACCAACCCGCTCAACGCGCTGGAATATGTGCTGGAGGACGGTCAGTTGTTCTTCGACGCCGTCGTGCTCTTCTCGGGCAACATCCACTGGGATACGCAGAGCGGCAAACCCTATATGCACTATAACGACAACGTCACGGCGCTGCTCAAGGACAAGGATAAATACATCCAGCCGCTGCGCGACCGGGGCATCAAGGTGCTGATGGGCGTTCTGGGCGACCACGACGGCAGCGGCCCGGGCAACTTGACGGAAAAGGGCGCCGAAGTGTTCGCCGAGCACCTCGCCGAGATGTGCGTCGAATACGGTCTCGACGGTATCTGCATGGACGACGAGTATTCGGAGTACTACAAGGCTCCCACGAACGAGTATTTCACGGGCTACAACACCTCGCTGCAGCAGGCGACCTACTTCCTGGAGCGTGTGAACTATTACATGAAGAAGGAGGTGCCTTGGGAGACGATGACCGCAGTGTTCTACTGGGGCCTTTACAACTCAAGCATGCCGGCGATCAACGGTCGCCAGCCGGCGGAGTTCGTCGATATGGTCAATGCCAACTACGGCGGCAGCGCTTCGCCGGTAGCCGGAGGCGACAAGTCGATGTGCTCGTTCATGTCCGTCGAGTGTAACCTCGGAAGCGGTTGGATCAGCGAAGATTCGGCCCGTCAGGCCAAAGAGGCCGGTTACGGCTGGTGCATGTGGTTCGCGCTCGATCCCGTACTGCGCCGCGAGCCGTGGAGCAAGCTGTCGGCAGCGGCCAAAGGCCTCTACGATCAGGATCTCAAACCGCGCACGGGTTATTACAAAAAGCTCGGCGCAGGCCGCTACGATCCTACCCGTTACGAAAATTAATCTGTAATCCGATCAGTTTACGGCGGCGGCATGAAAAACGCACGCGCTTGCATGCCGCCGCTTTTTTCCAACAAATACAAATTGACACACACTATGAAAATAGCTAAATGGTTCCTTTTCGCTGCAACCGCGCTCGTATGCTGCGGCGCCTGCGACGATAAAGACAACGAAGAGCCGGCTCCGGCTCCGGACAAAATCGCCATCACTCCGAAAACGGCCAACGTCAGCAGCAAGGGCGGCGAGGCATCGGTAATGGTCACCAGCTCGGGCGAATGGACGCTCACGGGCGACGCAAACGACTACGTAACCCCTTCCGCCCTGAAAGGCAAGGACGGCGACATCGTGAAGTTCACGGTGAAACCCAACGACAAGGAGGAGGATCAGACCTTCAACTATACGTTCACCTGCGGCAAGGAGAAAGCTCCCTATGCAATCACCCTCAAGAAGAAAGCTTCGCAGGCCGAGGAGCAGCTCGAAATCACCTTCGTGCCCGAATCGAACATTCTGCCCCGCGAGGGCGGCAACGTCTCGGTGCTGGTAACCAGTTCGGACGAATGGACGCTCGAAGGCTCCCATACCTTCGTGCACCCGTCGGCCACCAGTGGCAGCGACGGCGCCGAGGTGACCTTCGCGGTCGATCCCAACGAGACCGAGGAGGACAAGGTCGCCGACTACGTCTTCAAGATGGGCAGCAAGAACGTGCCTTTCCGGATCACGGTGAAGGGCGGCGTCATCTACACCCTGGAGATCGTCGGCGAGAAGGAGCTGAAGTTCGCCTATACGAAGCAGGAAAAAATCGCCGTGACGCTCAACACGAACGTTCCCTACCGCGATCTGGCTGCCGAGATCACCTCGACCGAGGAGGGCTGGCTGACCAAAGGCGTGACGGTTCAGGGCGCGACCGAGACCGAAGTCATCATGTATTTCGACATGACGCAGAACGACGGGCTTGACCCGCGCGAGGCGTCGGTGAAGATCACCGGTCCCAAGGGCGGTGAAGATGTTTTGAAAATCAAGCAGATGCCCCAGTCGCAGATCAGCGTGGAGGAGTTGTCCTACTACCTGGAGACAACGGGCTCGACGCTCGAAATTCCCGTAGCGGCCAACGTCGCTTTCGACGTGACGCTCTCCGAATCGGCAGGAACCTGGTTCGCATACAGTGGCTTTACGGATGGCAAACTGAAATTCACGTACCAGGATCTGCCCGAAGGAACCATCCGCTCCTGCACGGCGACCCTCACCGAGAAGAAACCCGCCGCAGGCGCGCAGCCGCTGACCGTGCTTCTGATGTTCTCGCAGAAACCTAAAGGTGTGATCACCACAGCCGTCAACATGACGGGAACCCGCGCATGGCCCGCATGGAACGATCCCGCGCCTGTTACCAACATGAAGGCGTTCACGCTCGAAGCGCTGGTGAACCCGACGGTCGTTAGATACAGTGGCAGCCTGTCGACGATCATGGGTATCGAGGGCAAATTCCTCGTTCGTCTGGGCGACGTCGGCATTCCCTGGTACCAGGTTCAGGTATGCTGGGATTCCGGCAAATCGGGCTATTGGGGCAATATCGAAGGCAAGTTGAGCAACAGCAATATGAAGGTCAATCTCAACGAATGGACGCATATCGCCGTCACCTTCGGAGAAGGAACGGTCAAAGTGTTCATCAACGGCGAGGAGAAAGGCTCGACGACGACGAATGTTCCCGCATCGGTGAACTTCGGCATAACGCACAACGACGAGCAGGCTCCCCAGGGACAGCAGATCACCCGTTGCTTCTGGGTGGGTTACTCGTACGAGAGCACACGTGACTTTCAAGGCATGATGTCCGAACTTCGCATCTGGAACCGGGTGCTGACCGCCGACGAACTCGCCAACGAGGCCCGTCGTTATAGCGTAGATCCCAAATCGGAGGGTCTGGTCACCTACTGGAAGTGTGACGAAGGTCAGGGCGATGTCATCAAGGACCACACCTCCTACCGCAACGATCTGGCATCCGACGGCCTGAAATGGGAACCCGTCAGCCTGCCTTAACGTACAAAGACACTAATCGAGCAGAACAGCTCCGAATCGGCTGGTTCGGGGCTGTTCTTTTTTCCGGCGGACGCATTGTTCCGGCCGGCCGGGAAAATCATCCTACAACTCAAACCAACACCTGAAATGAAATTTATCACCCGTTTTCTCATACCGGTCTGCACGCTGCTTGCAGGCCTGATGTGCGGAGCCTGCTCCGACGACGACAAGCAGATCGAGGATTTGCCGGAGGCTCCCTACCTCACCGTTTCCGAGACCGTGTTCGGCGACGTCGGTGTCGACGACGTAACGCTTTACACGACGGTTGCTTCCAGCAGGACCGTAACGGTCCGCTCTTCCGACGAATGGTGCGAGGCGGAACTGCTTGCCGACACCGAAAAAGAGAACCTCCGGCTGACCGTCATGGCCAATCCCGACGAGAAGGAACGCACGGCGACCGTCACGGTGAGCGCTCCGGAGTGCGAATCGGTGGCAATCACCGTGACGCAGGCCGCACGCACGCCGGAACCGTTCCTCACGGTCTCCGTGACCGAGTTTCCCGAAGTCGGCAGTGCGGGCGAAAAACTCGCTGCGACGGTCACGACCAACCAGTCGGGCGTTCAGGTCGCGTCGAGCGAAAAATGGTGCGAGGTTTCCTACAACCCCTCGGTCTCCAAAGACAACCTCGCGCTGACCGTCGCCGCCAACACCGGCGCGCAGCGCACGGCGACGGTTACGGTGAGCGTTCCGGCATGCGAACCGAAGCAGATCGTCGTCACGCAGCTCAAAAGGCTCAATGCCGCCTGCGAACTGCTGACCTTCGGCGTCACGAAAGCGAAGAATCCCGCGCTGACGGGCGACCTCGCGTTCACGTTCGACAAAAACGCGCGCACGCTCAAGGCCATGTATCTGAAATGGATCAAGGGCGCCAATCCGGAGATGATGATTCCGACGTTCACCCACAACGGCGAGAAAGTGCTCGTCAACGGTGCGCCGGTCGTTTCCGGCGAGACGAAGATTTCGCTGGCCGAAGACGTGGAGTTGGAGGTGGTGGCCGAAAACGGAGATAAGAAAGTCTACACCGTGACGCTGAACTGCCCGCAGATCAACACCGAACTGGCGGTGCTCCACATGCAGCCCGCCTCCGAGATCGTCGGCAAGGAGAACTACGTGGACACCCGGATCGAACTTTTCGACAAAACGCCCGGAGCGACCGGAAGCGGATGGTGGAATACGGACGAAAACGGCAAGACGATCCAGATGCGCGGACGCGGCAACTCGACGTGGGGGCTTCCGAAAAAGCCTTTCCGCATGAAGTTCCCCGAAAAGTTCAGCCCGATCGGACTGAATCATGCCAAGGAAAAAAGCTGGGTGCTGCTGGCGCAGGATATGGACAAATCGCTGATCCGGACGCATATCGCCTTCTCCTATTCGCGCATTCTCTACAACAAGGCGGACAATTACCACGACGATGCCGCCGTGCTGTTCACCGCCAGCTCGAAGTATGTCAACGTCTATTTCACGGGCACGTATTACGACAGTTCGACGGGCCGTCGCGAACAGAAGGACGGCGACTATCTGGGCGTTTACCAGATGAGCGACCAGATGGAGCGCGCCAAAGGCCGCATCGAGGTCGACAAACTCGACGACCAGTCGCCCTCCGAGGACATCGAGGGCGGTTACATCATCGAAACCGACATCCACGAAGGCAATTTCTATTCGGCCCTCAAGCGGGTCAAGATGACTTACAAATACCCCAAGGACGACGAATGCAAGCCCGAACAGTACACGTATATCACCAATTTCATCAACCGGGCCGAGCAGGCGCTTTACGCCTCCAATTACAAGGACCGCGAGAACGGCTGGCGCAAATACTTCGACGAGAAGACCCTCGCGGACTTCGTGATCATCAAGGAGCTGGCGGGCGATTTGGACGGTTATACGAGTACCTACATGTACAAACGCCGCGGAGTCGACAAACTTTTCTTCGGTCCGATCTGGGATTGCGACAAGGGCTGGAACAACGACAAGCGCATACCTCATCCGAGCTATCAGCCGCTGTCGAGCCTGATGATCCATGCCGGATTCTGGATGCCTTCCTATGTCGAGAACGACTGGTTCTGGCGTCTGTGGGAGGATGAGAGCTTCCGGGCCTTCGTCGCGAAGCGCTGGGCGGACAAGAAGGCCGAACTGATCGCCGTGACCAACCGGATTCTGGACGAAGTCCCCGTCGACATGGCCAAGGCCATCGAAGCGAACTTCTCGGTCTGGAGATTCTATTACCAGTACAGCGACGAGGCCAACATGCCGGCAAAGACCTATTCCGAAGAGATCGCACGCATCCGGACGCTGACCCAGCAGCGCGCCGCCCTGCTCGACAAACTCTTCAACAAATAGTCGGACTTCCGGGCATGAAAAAAATGTAAAACCCGATGACGGATAAATTACGTTCACCCCTTCGGTGGGTTCCGAGTTTGTACTTTGCGATGGGGCTACCGTTTGTGGTTCTGAACATGGTTTCGGCGGTTCTGTACAAGGACCTGGGGATCTCGGATGCTCAGATCGCGTTCTGGACCTCTCTGATCATGTGGCCATGGACGATCAAGTTCCTGTGGAGCCCTTTTCTGGAGCTTTACCGGACGAAGAAGTTCTGGGTCGTGGGGAGCCAGTTGTTGAGCGGCGTTCTGTTCGGCGTCGCGGCCCTGTCGCTTCAGCTTCCGCTGTTCTTCGCGGTCAGTGT
>ENA-OROP01001797-OROP01001797.1-human-gut-metagenome-genome-assembly--contig:-NODE-1797-length-18041-cov-4.838652_pt1 | contig 18041 bp, 16 predicted proteins | sample MGYA00242132_ERZ509056 | MGnify/ENA primary metagenome ERZ509056 (study PRJEB26280, sample SAMEA2338768) | human gut metagenome | biome: human gut; feature: human-associated habitat; material: faeces...
ATCCAGCCATTACCGGTCAGGTTCTGTGCCTGGTCAAAATTCGGTGCCACCTCCAATACTTCCTTGATCATTTTCCAGATGTAATAGAATGGCACCAGAGCAATCAGGGCACTGATGGCAGAAAGCACCCAGGAAGCATAGGTCAGGTACTTATGGCTGCCTGCAATTTCCAGCAGGCGTGATAAATTGGATTGTTTTTTCAAAAAAATTCCTCCTTTTCTTTGTGTCTATGATAAAGAGAACACGTCTATGTTCTTACAATATCCAAATTTAGGTTAGCTATAACTAACTGTCAAACAAAAATTATAAGGCATTACTGCCCCATAATTTTCATCCATCCTGCTGTATAAAAGGCGCGCATTTCTTTAACGTAGTTTTCGGCATCTTTGAGCGGCATTTCGTGGATGATCAATTCAAAAAAAGTATGAAACATTCCGGTGATCAGAATATGCTCCAGCGAAGGATCGATATGCGGAGAGGGCCTTCCAAGCTTCCTTAAAACCTCCTGATAGGCATGAGTCCCTTCCACTTCAATCTCCACCATTTCATCAATTAGCCCGGCAAATTTTGTTCCTTCCGAACAGCAGAGGATCAGTTTACATTCCTCTAAATGTTCGTACGCATAATAGAGAATATCGTACATGCAGATTCCCGAAATATCACTCATGACTTCCGGCTGCTGGGCAGCTGGTAGTTCGGCGAACTCCTGCTGTGCCTTTATAAAACGGTTACGAATATATTCATAATGTTCACCAACGATGGCTTCAAAAAGTTCTTCTTTGCTTTTGTAATATCCGTAAAAGGCTCCGGTAGTCATTCCCACGGATTTCACAATATTCCGCAGGGAAGCGTCTTTATATCCTTTTTCTAAAAATTCCGCTTTCGCTGCCCGGTGGATATTTTCTAAAGTCGTTCCATTTCCGTTTATTTTGCACACCTCCTATATAACAGTGCTATATAACACTGTTATAATTTTAATCTCTAAAAAAGATTTTGTCAAGAGCAACAAGAAATAATTGCATAAAAACAGTAATCCAAACATCCTTCTGCACTTTATTACTGATAAAATTTTTAAATACTGGTTTTTATAACAGTTTTATTTTTTCTAGTAAATGAAAAGCAGGGTGGAGAACGGCAGCCGATACCGGAAGAAGGTTTGTCCTTTTCCCGACAAATATCGACAAACAAAAAACCGCAAAGGCTGTTAAACCTTTGCGGCAGTAAGAAAAATAAGAGCTATGTTGTAGAGCTAAAACTTCTACATTAGGGGCGTGAGAGTGCCACCAGCAGCAGAAGATTTTTTTGAGAGGCTATCTTCATTCCTGTATGAAATTATGTAGGTAGTTGCTGCTTTGAATAAGCAGTGACACTCATAGATTTTCTTGGCCGTTTCTTGTTGTAAATCGGTAAGACGAAGAAAACCGTGATTGTCTATTGTAAGGTATCTACCATTTTTCAAGACAGTCATTGCTCTTCAGATGATTAGCTTGCTAACATCTAATTATCGAGCTATATCAGTAGAGCAGACCTCAACTTTCTTTTTAGCTACTATTAAGATTGTCTCCAAATAAGCCTTCATCGCAGGGGGATAAATTCATTCATGAGAACAGGTTTTCACCGATCTGTCTGCCATTCTCCTCTAAATCAAGCACAGTTAGTTTCCCATATTACCACCACCTCATTTATTCCTCAAATATTCTTATAGGTTGTATCATTAAAGATAAATTACATTAGACGTTGAAATACTCGGACACAAATCGGATGTTTTCTTCTGTCCAATGACCGCTATACATAACTTTTCCGCTCTCCATGAATATGAAATAATCACAGCAAGACGCTACTAGTTCGGGATCGTGAGTAATAATAAATTGTGTCTTTCCAATAGACCTAAGCCGATTGATACTTTTTGCTACCTCTTTCATGTGGCGATAGTCCAAACCGCTGGTCGGTTCGTCAAATATGATTATTTCTTTGTTTGAGGCAATAGCACTCGCAATAGCTACTCTTTGCCGCTGCCCGCCGGAAAGCGACATGGGATGAGCATCTCTGTAATCAATCAAATCAAGAACAGTTAATATTTCTTCCGCCATAGAAGTTTTTTCCTCTGCTGGCAAATTATTTATTCCTAGCAGAACTTCATCTATGACACTCTCTGTGAAAAGCTGGTGATTAACATCCTGCATAACCAAATAGCAAAGACGTAGCCGTTGTTTTACCGAATATATCTGTCCATTATAATTCAAGGTCCCTGCCGCTTTCTTTTCTAAACCACATATACAACGGGCAAAAGTGGTCTTGCCAGCTCCATTGTCCCCTAAGATGGCAACACATGTGCCTTTAGGAATATCTAAGCAGTCAATATTTAGCAGTTCAGTTCCATTAATTGAAAAATGAAAATTCTGAAATTCCAGTGTTTCCAGTGTATTTATAGATTTTCTGCAATGTGGAATAAAGCTATAGGCTGCCCTAAGCCCCATTTTGTGGAACTCGGCAGGCGGTTTCTTCCAAAAAATAGAGGCCTCAAAATCCCCGGTAATTCTTCCACCCTGAAAGAATAGAATTCTGTCTGCAATATTACGCAGCCATGCAAGTCTGTGTTCGGCAATAATAACTGTTTTCCCCTGTGCTTTCCAGCCGATTAAAATTTCTTGCAAATCACGTATTGTTCCAATATCGAGATTGGAAGTAGGCTCGTCCAAAACAAATATATCTGGCAGTAGAGCATTAACTGAAGCACAGGCAATTTTCTGTTTTTCCCCACCAGAAAGGGCAAACAGGCTTTTCCCAATCAGTTTTTCAATATGGAGAGAGTCCACTGTACTGTTGAAACGACCTAAAATATCTGTTTTTTCCATTCCAATGTTTTCACAGGCAAATACTATTTCCGTATCTGTCAGAAGTGTATAAAATTGTGACTTTGGATTTTGAAATACAGAACCAATAACAGGCGCTAACTCATGCAGTTCAACCTTACTGGTATCTTTTTGTGATACCATAACACGCCCATTCAGATCACCATCGTAATAAGCTGGAATCAGGCCATTTATAAGTCTGCTGAATGTTGTTTTGCCGCTACCGGATTCTCCGCAAAGAAGAACGATCTGTCCCTTTGGGATTTGGACGTTTATATCTCGTATAGCAGTTCCATTTGTTGCATTGTCGTAAGTAAATGATACCTGTTTGATCTCTATCACATTTTCACCTCCTACCACCCAAATGCAGAAGATAAGGCATACAGAGTTATCACGATGGTGCAAAACAACATTGCAATTGCATCCTGCCAATGAAAACCAATCGGGCACACATTAGTACGCCGGTTAGGCGCATCCAGCCCCCTTGTTAAAGCGGATGCTGATAACTCATTACCTATGGAGAGCAGTCCCGTCAATAAAGGAACCATACGATATTCCAGCATTTTCGTTGGATTACGCCATGAGCCAACATTTCTTAGCCGCATTGCATCACGAATCGCGGAATATTCTTCTTTGATTGTAGGGAAGAATCGGAACATCACTGAAACCGGAATCGTAAAACTTTTAGGGATATGTAAGCTATCCATAGCAGCAACAAATTCACTTACAGTCGTAGTTAATATCAAAAAACTAAACATCGACATACCCGGCAATATTTTTGTAAATATTGCTATAATTCCGGTAAAAAGAATATTTACGATTGCCGGGAAATGCTCCATTGCATAATCCGGGAGAATAATGGAAATCATATACAGTACAGCATAATAAGCCGCTATTGCATATTTTTTCAAAATAATAAATGCTGCCAGCGGGATTAGTGCCATACAAGGAAGCACATAGCGCATAACCCCTGTATTGTCGCTTGCAATCATCACAAACGAAACCGTAACACAAAGCAGGATTTTCGTGCGCGGATCAAGATACATCTGCCTGATCGTGGGTTTTGTGTCGTATAATATTGATTTCATTTCGTTAAAGTACCCCGCTCCTGATAAAATGTTTTTTGAAGACAGACTTACCTAACAGGCCACCCAGTAATCCGCCAAGAAAGGCTGATAGAGCAAGCAGGGGAAGTACCCACCATTCACTGAAATAGCTCTGCATGAGCTGCATATACTCTGATCCGTATGTAGCCGCCTTTCCTTCAAGATATTCTGTACTTGCCAACACCATAGAGAGGACATTCCCATTTGCACCAATGCTGGCAATCGCAAAAGCAAGAATCGCCAGATTCGGTTTCTGGTATTTTCCCAAACGCAATAACAACTCTGCAATCAGTGCAAAAACAATCCCAAGAACCAGCGTATAAATTCCAACACCTGCCAGTGCAAGCAAAACGCCATATACAATATAGGTAATCAAAACCATGCCAAATTTTTTTATCTTCATAAAATACAGCATCATTGGAATCCCTAAAATAAATGAACTTACTAACGGCACCAGCATACTGACTGCCGGTATTAGTCCAAGTACGGCTGCCACAAGCAGGTTCAACACGAAGTAGACTGCGGTAAAAATCCCGACATTTAACAAGTCTTTTCCATTCAAACGTGTGGTATTTTTTTCTTTCCTCATGTTTATTTCCTTTCTTTGTCCTCTAAACTTTTATATTTGTGCTTTGACAGTCCAATCCATACTTTCATTTTGCAAAGAATACAAGCGGTGATATAAGCCGGATTGCTTCAACAACTCATTGTGTGTGCCTTCTTCTACTAAATGCCCTTCCTTCAAAACGACGATTTTATCGCACTCTACAATGGAACGCAGTTTATGGGCGATAATTAGTACTGTCTTGTCTTTAATTAATTTGCCAATAGCCTCTTGAATTTTCGTTTCATTTTCCGAATCAATAGAGGCGGTACTTTCATCCAATAAGATAACAGGAGCATCTTTCAAAAAGGCACGAGCAATCGAAAGCCGCTGTCGTTCACCGCCGGATAGGGTTTTTCCATTCTCACCAATGATCGTGTCATAACCCATAGACAGCCGGTCAATAAATTCATCACACTGGGCGAGCTTTGCGGCGGCAATGACTTCTTCCCGTGTTGCATTTTCTTTACCGATTTTAATATTGTTGTAAATGGTGTCGTTAAACAACACGACATCCTGAAAAACAATAGAATAGTTCTTAAATAATGTTTCAGGCACAATCTCGTTTACATTGATTCCACCAATCTGTACCTCTCCATGTTTTACATCATGAAAACGTGCAGCCAGTTTGCACAGGGTACTTTTCCCACAACCGGATGGGCCTACAAGTGCCGTGATTTCCCCCTGCTTTGCTGTAAAAGAAACATTGTGAATGACATCTTCCTGATTATAACCAAAACTCACATGATCGAAAGTAATATCATACTGTCCGATTTGAATGTCCTCCTGTCCCTGTTGTTCCGGGCCATCCAGCAGATCCCGGATTCTTTTGGCGCTGACAAGAGAATATATCATTTCGCCAAGCATCTCACACGCTTTTGTAAGCGGCTCATAAATTCTGACAGCCACGAACAAAAAGATCAGAAATGTAATCAGGCTGATTTTGTCAGAAGCCAGCAGCATCGAGCCGGAAATAATAACAAAGCCAAGACCAATACGCATAACATTGTAGGAAATGGAAATGGACAGCCCCGCTAAAAGTTCATGCAGAACAAGTCCCGGTATAATCTTCTTTATTTTGGCAGCAAGCATCTTCTGATAATTTTCCATCTTTGGAGATGTACGCAAAACTTTTATATTTTCCAGGTACTCCTGCAGGCCGTCGCTGATCGCCAGTTTTTTTTGCTTGTTTTTTTTGTTTGTCCCCTCTGAAATAAGTTTGCACAGAGACATAGCAATTACCGCCAATGGCAGGCAAGCAGCTAAACTAAGCGCCAAATACCAGTTATAAACAAAGAGCAGTACAAGAGCTATCATGCAGGAGCAGAGGCCGCTAATTAATTCTGTTAATGTGTTTGCAAGCGTATTAGCAGTAGTTGCAACATCATCCATGATAACGGAAGTCAAATCGCTTAAGTCTCGTCTTTCCAGATAGGACAGAGGAAGTTTGCGTATTTTATCTGCTAATTCCATACGCAGGCGCATATCTTCTTTTCCTGATGTGTAGTATTTTTTACGGTATGTCAGCCGATATGTAAGAAAAATAATCACCATTAGGGCCAGCGAGACATCAAAATACCACCAAAGAGAAATATACGCCTGCGTGTAACCAAAATAGCTGTTCAGCATCTCATTTGTTACCATTGCCAGCAGAATAATCGGAAGCAAAGTGGCAAGATTAAAAATTGTCATGCAAAGGCTTGCTTTCATGACGGCTTTGCTTCCTTCTTCACTCAAATGAAATATTTTTTTAAGCATCCTTTTTCCCTCCAATCCGCCATGAAATACTGTTCTGATATTCATGGAACATGTGGGCATACACTCCGTCCAATTTCAATAATTCGTTATGAGTTCCTCTTTCTACAATTGTTCCACGCTCCAAAACACAAATCTGATCTGCATGAACTACTGTGGACAAACGATGTGCAATCATCAAAACAGTCTTTCCACGCAACAATTCGTCCAGTGCCTTTTGAATTAAGTGTTCGTTTTCTGCATCAGCAAAAGCTGTCGCTTCATCAAGAAGCACTACCGGTGCATCCTTCAAAATTGCACGAGCCAATGAAATGCGCTGCATTTCTCCCCCTGAAAGATAAACGCCCCTTGTTCCGATCACCGTATCTGCGCCATCCGGCAGCTTTTCCAGTATGTCATCACATTGTGCTAAATGGAGCGCCCGCAGTATATTATCCCTTGATGCTCCAGGCGTATAAAATGCCACATTATCCGCAATGGACATTTTGAAAAGGTTTGTGTCCTGAAAAACAATGCTGACCTGATTCATCCATTCGTTATAATCCATATCTCTGACATCAATACAGCCTACTTTTACAGAACCGCTTTGTACATCCCAAAATCGGGCAATCAGATTTGCTATCGTACTCTTTCCGCCGCCCGATTCCCCAACCAAAGCAGTAATTGTGCCTTGTTTGATCGTAAGAGAAATATCATCCAACGCTTTCTCTGCTCCTTCCTCATAAGAAAAGGAAACGTGGTCTAACGTGATATTATAATTGTCAGGACGCTTTGTAACGGCAGCTTGCGGTAATGGCTGTTCATTCAATATTTTTTCAATCGCATCCAGCGAGGAACTTGCAACCATCATGTTAGAGGAGCTTTTCATAATCCGGTTCAAAATAGTAACTACAGCGGGAATCAGTACCGCGAAAAAGATAAAACTCAATATCATGCGTTCCGGGTCGCGGCTGCCATTAAATAGAATTATGCCTCCCGGTATCAAAAAGAAGAAAATCCCATTGATAACGGTATTGTAAATGCTGTCGCTGTTTTCCATAGAAAGTGCATACTGGATCACATAATCGCTGTATTCTTTTACAGCTGCCTTATAGCGCCGAAAGGAATTAGCCGTCTGCCCGAACACTTTCACAACAGAAATTCCCCGGACATATTCCGTAGCCGCATTGCTAATATCCTCCGCAGACTTTTGGTATTGCTTTGCAAGCCCTTCACTTGTGCCTTTCAACATAGTCGCAAGAACGCCGAAGCCAATCAGAATAGGGAGCAAGCAAATCAAAGATAACCGCCAGTCATACATGAACATAAAGACCAGAAATGCAACTGGAAGAACCGCCGATTGTACAAAATCCGGTATCTGATGGGAAATTAGTGTTTCCATGTTATCGGTATTCTTTTCAATAATCTTTCTTTGCTTTCCACTTGGATTAAGCGAGTGATAGCCCAATGGAAGCTGCCCAATATGTTCCACTAAATGAATTCGGATTTTCGCCACAGTATTAAACGCTGTAATATGGGAAAAGAGCAGTGAAAATCCATACGTTCCAAATGATGCCGAAATCAGAAAAACGGCCTGCCATCCCAATTCTTTCATGTATGCCTGATCCAGCTTAGAAAAATCTCCTAAAGACTGGACAATTTCTTTTCCAACGTTATAAACACAAACAAATGCACTCAAATTCAATACAGCAGCAACAGCCGCCAATATGATTGAAAGTACCATTGTGATTTTGAATCTGCCCATATAACTGAACAAATGGGCAAATACGCCTCGTTTTTTCATCGTATCATTCCTCCTTATAGCAGTTAGCAACTTCTAACCCTCTGTCAAAAATAAATGCCGGTAAACGGCACTTATTTTTCTAACGGAGAATTTTATCCCACCCAATATCGAAAAAGTATTTTAATTGTTCAACATAGATCCTTGCATCCTCGCGGTTCATGCCGTGTGTAATGGGTTCAAAATAGCCATACAAATTTGAACTCACCAAAATATGCACAAGTTCCGGCGTTACCTCTTTCCCATGAATCATGATTCGGTGTCCCATTTCGCCCATGAGCTGCATCATGGATTCTACAACAATGTCAACTAATTCATCCAGATAATTTTCATAAGAAGAACCGCCAGAACAAACGATCAATAATCTAAATTCATCAAAGTGATCATAAATATAGTCAACGAAGTTTACCACGTTTTTCTCAGAATCAGGCAATATAACCTTCTTATCCTGTTCTGGCAAAGAGTGAAATTGAACCTGCTGTGTTTTTAGTGTTTCTTTGAAGCTCTCCGCAACTGGAGATACCAGAGCACAAAATAATTCATTTTTTCCTGCATATCTTTTCGCCAATGCTCCCCATGTTACACCTGCGTTTTTACAAATCACATTCGTAGATGCTTTTTCATATCCACGCAGCAAAAATTCTTCTTTTGCGGATTCCAAAATGCGTGGATCAATACTTGTATCTGGCTTAGACACAATCTCAATCTCCTTTCTCCTTTACCTAATACTGAAAGCACCACTTTCGATAGTGGTGCTTTCAGTATAGTGCCTTAATCGCTATTTGTCAATAAGAACTTTATAATGGTTGTAATAAAAAGAATTGACCAGGTACAGCACCTGCTGCGATAAGCTGTTCCGTAAAGAAGCAATGACGTTCATAAATCTTTTCGGCAACCTCGCGGCCTACATCGGTCAAATGGAGAAGGTGATCTTCATCCATTGTGAGAAAGCCGCCGTCTTTCAGGGTGTTGACCGCCACACAAACACTCGGTTTTGACACTCTCATGTGCCGGGCCACGTCTACGGAGCGCACCATGCCGAGTTTCTTTCGGAGAACAAGGATGGCCTCCAGATAGTCCTCCCCGGACGGAGTTATTGCTGACTTCATAAACTCTTTTTGCTCTTGTTCCTGCCTTTTTTGTATTTCCGTAATCGCTTCACGGACAATGAAAGAGAAAATCTTGGCGTGCCCCTTTCTTTGAACTCGATTTCCTACATTTCTTGAATTACGGAGAAGAAATCCCGCAAGCGTTGTCGGTTATCAGCAGACCATCCGCCGCTCCATTTAATCCTCCCCATCTCCATGAAAATAAAGAAATTGCAGCACTCGGCAATCAGTTCTGGATCATGTGTGATGATGAACAGCGTCTTACCCATCGCAGAAAGTTGGCGGATATTTTCCGCCACTTCAATCATGTGGTGATAGTCAAGTCCACTTGTCGGTTCATCAAATACTAATATTTTCTTTCTCGACGACAATGCGCTTGCCACAGCAACACGCTGTTTTTGGCCGCCGGAGAGAGAAAGTGGATGCAACTCCTTTAGGGGAAGTAAATCCATACTTTTTAAGATGTTTTCAGCTTCTGGTCGATTTTTTTCCTCACTTCCCGGCATACCAATCAAGACTTCTTCTTCCACACTCTCTGTAAAAAGCTGGTGGTTCACATCCTGCATGACAAGGTAACTGTTTTTCAATCTCTTTTTGCGGTTTAATACTTCACCTTCTATACTAATCTCACCGGTAGCTTTCCTCTCCAATCCGCAAAGGCACCGGGCAAAAGTTGTTTTCCCGGTACCATTGTTACCGATAATTCCGACAACAGCTCCCGCAGGAATAGATAAAGACGGTATATCCAAATCCAGTACGCCATTATAGGAAAAATGAAAGTTTTTCACTTCCAATATGCCGTTTCCATGACACAGGGGTGGCACTCTCTCGAATGTTACTGGCACAATGGAACGAAGTCCTCTCTGCTTAATTACCTCTACCGGAAGGTTCCAAAACTGCTTTGCGGGAACATCCTCCACAATTTGCCCATCCTCCATATAGATCACCCTATCAGCAACCGCTTTCAGATAATTCAAGCGATGTTCCGCAATGATTACAGTTTTTCCATTGTTCTTCCACACAGCGATAATATCCGCAAGTATCTGTATAGAACGGCAGTCCAGATTTGAGGCAGGCTCGTCTAAGACCATCACATCGGGGTCGGGCATTGTAACAGAAGCACAGGCGATTTTTTGCTTTTCACCGCCGGAAAGGTGAAACAAATTCCGTTCCAGCAAATTATCAAGGTCAAAATCATGAGATATTTGTTCCAAACGCTTTTTAATATCGGGAACAGGCCAGCCCATATTCTCGCAGCCAAATACGATCTCACTGGTAGAATCCACATTAAAAAACTGAGAGCGCGGATTTTGAAATACCGATCCTACCAGCTTTGCCGTTTCGCAAACAGGCTGTTTTTCTGTGCGCTGTCTTTATAGCCAAACGATACATTCTGAAATTTAATCATAGCAGACCTCCCTAACAGATAAGATAGACAAGAAATACGCCTGTCATTAAAAGTAGTAAGCATATATCACATGCCTTGAATCCAATTGTACAGTAATTGCTTCGCTCATTCTGACGGCCAAGACCTCTCGTAACAGCAGCGGCAGACAATTCATCACCGATTTTTACCAAAGAAATGATCAATGGCACAAGGCGATATTCTGCCATCGCAATAGGGCCTTTTCGAATTCCAATTCCCCGAAGCCGCATAGCATCTTGAATGGAAGCATATTCATCTCCTACGGTTGGGAAAAAGCGAAACATGATGGAGATGGGAATGATCAATTTCTGACTGATGTGCATTCGTTTCATAGCCGCAATAAATTCGCTTACCCGTGTTGTTCTGAGCATATAATACGCAAACATAAATCCGGGGACAATTCGGGTAATCATGTGACTGAAAAATCGAATCAGAAACCCGCCGAGGCTCATGCCGGATATATACTGTAAGAAAAATTCCGCATTCCACGAAACCACATATAACACAAGGTAAATAACCGCTGTTTTCGTCATTCTTGCATTCAGTAGAAACAAGAACGCAAGAATGGCCAGAAATGGTTTTAAGTAGACAGAAACACCTTCTGTCAGCGATGTCAACATGACAATATTGAAAATCAGCAGAGCATAAAGCTTTGTCCTTGGGTCGAAGGAAACAACGGATAGTTGACTGTGTTTTCCCGCTTTGTCTGCCATCATACGATCCCCGCACGTTTGAAATGCTTTTTTAAGATAGCGCGGCCAATATACGCGCCTACGATTGCGCCCACAATCACACACACAATGTCAACGGGAATCATATAGCTTTTCACTACGGCAAACACGGCCTCCACATAGGCGTCCCCCTGACTGGCGCGGTAGCTTTCCAGATAAGCATCTTTATAAAGGAACAGGATAACCTGGGAACCAATGACCCACTCGCTGAACACGCAATAAGCAATCAGCATATGTTTCCAGCTTTTGTATTGCCCGACTCCCAGGATAAAATCAGCGGCAAGCCCGCAGATCAGGCTCGTGCCAATGGCGTAAGGCCCATATCCCATCATGAAAGTCGCAATTCCCATAAGCAGACAAAGAATCGTGACCATTCCGAATTTATCTGTCTTAGTAAAAACAGGATGCAGGGGATTCCTCCAAGGACGGCAAGCACCACCGAATAAAATACCGTCATGACCGGTATAAATCCAGTAATCCCGGCAATAAAAAATGCGATGAAATAAAGTACTGCAAAAATACCGATATTGACAAGATCCTTAACTCCAATTCGTTTCTTTTCCATTTTCGTTGTCCTTTCTATTGTTAATTATATTTTCCATCCGATTGCCTGTTTGCGTCGGCCAATGAAATCGGAATAGATTCCGCCTTGTTCCATGAGCTGCTCGTGCGTACCCTGCTGGACAATCTGTCCTTTATTCAGTACAACGATCTGATCCGCGTTCCGAACCGTTTTCAGTCGATGGGCAATCATAATGACCGTTTTATCTTTGGTAAGAGCTTCAATCGCCGCCTGCAAACGGTCTTCGTTTTCCGGGTCAACGTTCGCCGTTGCCTCATCAAAGATAACAATGGGGGCGTCCTTTAACATGGCTCTGGCAATGGAAATCCTTTGCTTTTCACCGCCGGAAAGAGAAGCGCCGCCTTCGCCGATTACGGTGTTATAACCATCCGGCAGAGTTGAAATGAAATCATCACAGCAAGCCTTCTTTGCGGCTTCAATAACCTCCTCATGGGTGGCTTCCGGTTTTCCAAACTTGATATTATTCTCAATCGTATCATCAAAGAGATAGACATTCTGGAATACCATACTGATGTTTCTCAGCAGACTGTCAAAGGTATATTCCTTCACATCCTGTCCGCCGATGGAGATGCCGCCGCTGTTTACATCCCAAAAGCGGGCAATCAGATTGCAAAGTGTCGTCTTGCCGGAACCGGAAGGCCCGACAATCGCAGTCAAACTCTTATCCGGGATTGTCAGAGAAACCGATTTTAGAACAGGCCGTTTCTCATAAGAGAATGTTACGTCATGAAACTGAATGTTGTGGGAATCCGGTGTAATGGTACGTCCTTTTTCATCCATAACCGGAACATCATCAATCTCGTTTGCCCGGTTGATGGAATTTTCTGTAATACGCAGATTTGCCATGCTGCTGCCTGCGATTTTAAGTTGTTCATATACCATAAAGGACGCAACCATCATCATCAAACAGTATACCAGCGACATACTGCCATCCAGATAAAAGCAGACCGAAGCAAATATGACCAGCACGCTGAACAGATACAGAATTACCTGTTGGATTGCTACATATGGATTCATCGCTTTTTCCAGTACCATGTTTTTACGGAAGCTTTCATCAATGGCATTGTCAACCTTTTTCCCTTTGTTAAAATCAAGGTTGAAGGCTTTTACAACGCTCATTCCCTGAATCGTCTCCAGAACCGTTTCCACAAGCATGGCCTGTGCTGCCTGTCTCTTCGGCACGTCTGATCTGGATTTCTTCTCCATGAGAGAGACCACGACAAGGAACAGGATAATCCCCACAAACACGATCATACCGATACGCCAGTCAAAAATGAGAATCGCAAGGCAGAAAACAAACGAGGTCAGAAAACCACCAAGAGAAGTAACCAAAACAACAGGTGCGGCATTTTCTACATCACTCAAAATCGTGGTGGCGATTGCCGTGATATTGCCCAAACTGTTTTGGTTGAAATAGCCCATAGGAACCACTTTCAATTTATCACCAATCTGCACACGTTTATCAGCAACCATAAAATATCCGGCATGGGTACGCTGAAGCTGCGATATGTACTGTGTCACGATTCTGCCGGCAATGCTTAATACCATAATCCCAAATGCAGCCAACGAAGCAGAGTTATCTGTATTTCCTGTTACCAGTGCATCCAGAATCATGAAAAGTGCGCCAAGTTGAGCCGCATAAAAAACTGCATTGATAAATCCCCAAATAATCGAATTGCGGATATTCTTTTGCTCAGAACCAGAAAAGCTCCAAATTTTCTTAAATACGCCAATCATTCTTAATCACCATCCTTTGCTCCAATATGCGCGTTCCACATCTCCTGATATAAAGGAGACCTGTGTAGCAATTCATCATGCGTTCCTATATCTTCAATTCTGCCCTCTTTTACAACAACAATCTGATTGGAATCGGTAATGGTGGAGAGCCGGTGTGCGATTACGATCAAGGTTTTTCCAGAAACCAGCTTTCCAATGGCCGTCTGTAAAACAGCCTCATTTTCCGGGTCAAGATATGCGGTGGCCTCATCCAAAATTACGATAGGAGCATTTTTCAGCATAGCGCGGGCAATGGCAATTCGCTGGCGTTCACCGCCAGATAAATGACCACCGGCGCTGCCGACACGAGTGTCATATCCCTGTTCCAGTTCCTGAATAAATTCATCGCAGCCCGCATCTCTTGCGGCCTGTTCTACTTCGGCATCCGTAGCACCTTTCCGTCCCATGCGTATATTTTCCCGCACCGTATCATCAAACAGATAATTGTCCTGTGATACATAGGCAATATGATCTGCAAGCTGGTTCTGCGGTATTTTTTTCAGGTCGCAGCCGCCAAGCGTGATCTCGCCTCCGCCCACATCCCAAAATCCTGCAATCAGCTTTGCAATGGTGCTTTTTCCGCTACCAGACGGTCCAACCAATGCGGTCACAGTTCCGGGTCTGATTTTCAGCGTAATTCCATGCAAAATCTCTTTCTTATCCGCATGATAGGAAAATGTCACCTGATTCATTTCAATGGTCAAATCCTTCAACTCGACTTCTTCCATCGGGCGAACCAGTTCTTCCTTATCCAAAATTCCGCAGACCTCGCCGACTACCGTTCCCATTGCGGCGATACTGTCCATATAATTGCTGGCGGCGAGGATAGGGCCGATGATTCCTAAAGAAATAATAATAACTGTAATAAAATCCGTCATAGCAAGACTGCCGCCCGCATAAAATAGGAACCCAATGGGCAGTACGGTTAAAAGCGTTGCAGGACAAATGGCAGTATAAGCAGACATGGGCCACTGGCAGCTTTTCATCCAGTTATAGAAATAAGACGCATCATAATTTACTGCATCTGTATATTTTTGATATGATTTTGCGCTTTGACTGAATGCTTTTATCACCTCAATACCGTTTACATACTCTACAACGGCATTATTCATCTGCTGGCTTGCTTGAACGGAACCCTCATACTTTGCCGGATAGGTGCGAAACATAATCATTACAAAACACATTCCCAGGGGTAGAGTAATCAGAGTAACTAAAGCCATCCGCCAGTCCAAAACAAAAACATAAATCAGCAGGATAACGGGAATCAACATATTCGCCGATATTTCCGGTATCATATGAGCCAATGTTGTTTCCAATCCCTCGACACGGTCAACAATGGTATCCTTCAGCCGCCCGGAAGGGGTGTCTAAAATCACACCCATAGGCAGGCGGGAGAGTTTTGAAAGCAGTTTTTTGCGAATTTCTTTCAAAACCTCAAAGGTGGCGGTATGCGATACGGATGTTGACCAAATGGAAAACAGCACTTTCAGCAAATATCCAGCTGCCGCCATCAGGCAGTATGCGGCAAAGAATGAAATCTCTTTTGTGCCGCCGATCAGTGCGATCAGCATTCTTGCAACAGCAAAATAAGGAATAATTCCAGCCGCAACACCCAAGATTGCCAGAACGATTGATAGTGCATATTTTTTCTTTTGTTTCCCGGCCAATCCCATTAACCGGGATAACGGATTTTCTAATTTCCTTTTGTCCATAATAAACCTCCTTGTTCTCACTGTAGTTAGATTTAGCAAACCGTTTTGCAAAAAAGAAAAGCCGATAATTTGAGGAATTACGTTCCATCAAATTATCGGCTCGGCGTCGCTGCGTCTGGCTCGGATGATAATTGAATGACCATATTTTTAATATCTACAATGCTTTCCCGGTTGCACTTCCGGCAATATAACGGCCATCGGTGCGCCTCGGTATCCGGGTGGATTTTTGTACGAGTCTTTGCTCCGCAAGCAGGGCAATAAACCCATCCATCGGTGTCTACCCAAGTTTCAGTGTCAGTCAAGAAACACTCCCCCTTTCTCCATTCACTTGCTCTGCTTCATCACCCTCAAAAATCGTTTTCCAACCAGTGTTGTAAAATTTTCTTAACTTGCCGATATGCTCAGATGCCCGTTCCTGCGGCATGTTATGGATCACGATTTCAAATAAACCTGAGTAAAAGGCGTATGATAAGATGTGTGCTAATTCTGGTGTTAATCTTCCAGAAGAAAAAGCATCGTTATTCGTTTGCTCAATAAATTTCGTGGTACAATCTGTATCAATTTCAACAAGTCTGTGTAAAAATTCCTGATAGACTTTCGTTTCCCCACTCATCAAAAGGATTTTGAATATATCAAAATTTTCATAGATATACCCGAAAAACTTTTGAAATCCTTCGTCTGCATACGACCTTTCATTCGCTTTCTGCACTTCGTCCGGCAGAGCTTTGAAGCCTTCCAAAGCATTTTTTAAATAATTGCAAAGACCATCTGCTACAGGTTCTACTAAAGCACGATACAGGCTTTCTTTGTCGGGGTAACGGATGTAGATGACACCTTTGGTATATCCGGCCTTTTCCGCAATGATGCGCAGAGAAGTATTTTCATAACCGTTGGCTAAAAATTCTTCTTTTGCACACTCCAACAGTTTCTCTGTTACACCTTCTATGCGCTTTGCCATTACATCACCTCCACAAATTAATTCTACTGGTATCAATTCCACCGGTATCAATATACCATGAAGTACTTTCGCTGTCAATAGGGCAGTTCAAATTGTTATTACAATACCTAACAAAAAACAATATGGCAGATTAAAAAAACTCTATAGGTGCTTTCCGTGTGTTCACCAGCTCACTCAGCCCAACCGGTTTGCTGCCCATAACTAATGGCACCATCTAACACTTGGTTCACTATACAACAATCAAGTATAAACTTTCTGTTTTACAAACAACTTATTTAAAGATATTGTAAATTAAGCATCAAACTTCTATTAGGTGGCTAAAATCAAAAGGCGAAAAAGCACGAGAAATTTTGTGTGGAAATGGAATCCCTTTATTTTATGAAAAAGAGTATTGAGAATCTGAACTTTTATCTCTATATACAAGATATAAAATCTCTCATCGCAAGAAATTTTACATTATTTCATAAGAATTCAGACCTCTGTAAAATATAAAAACAACTACATATGTAATAATTGTACCGATTCATTATATTTCAAATCACAAAGCAGGGTGGAGTTTGTTCTCACACCCTGCTTTGTGATTATCATGAACTACTCGAAGATCTTCTTCACTTTTTCTTTCAGCCTGTCCATACGCCTGTAAACCGCCTTTTCGGTAATCCTCAGATACCTGGCGATTTCATGAGTGCTATACCCCTGGATCTTCATCAGAACGATCTGAAGGGTAAGCCTGTCCACGGTGATCAGTACATGATACAATTCCTGATTCTCAATATGATCCAGGAAGTCCTGTACTGTTTTCGGTTCTGCCTGATCTGTGGATGCTGCTACGGTATCCAGATATGTACCTGTTTCCTGCGCACGATCATAATAGCGTCTGTCTGAATTAAATGCCTGACGGTCATAGAGACGGATTGCTTCAATTATATCTTCAGAAACACCGCTGTCTCTTAAAATCTTTTTTTCTTTCTCTTTCCAGAGCTTCCATTTGCGCTCTGCTTTTCCATGGTTCCTGTCTTTTTTAACATTAGATTTTTCAGTAAAGAAAAAGAGCATATGGAATTGAATCCATACACTCTATGATTACTGGAACTTTATTTCATTTTTAATTCAACAAACTTTTGTTTATCTCGTTCTTAAGTTCATCTTTATTCTCGTATGTTCTCACTATCGGAATCGTACTCTGTCTGTTCTACATAATCTGCGGAACAGTCTCGTTTGTACGGATAAAAAAATAAACTGAGCCACGGCTGTTCCAACACGAAATCAGCCGTGGCCTTATTTATATCATTTCACTCTTTTTTGAAATAGAACAACACCACAGCAACAACTCAAATCGACTTAAAATTCCAGACTATTCGCATTCAGCAAGAAATACTTCATTCCCATGATGACAAAACCTTCATCATTTCTCCAAGGCTTTTTGCTGCCATTTACAATGACGATCTTCTTGAAAGAGTCCGGGATATTACGCAGAGAATTGAACTCCTGCGTCTGTTTTTCTTCCGAAGTCATGTCATATGCAACCTGGATATAGTATCTCTGGTTTCCTTGATTCACCACAAAGTCAACCTCCAACTGCTTGCGAACACGTTTGCCCTCTTTATCCTTATCGAAGATATCCACGACACCCACATCAACATTGTAGC
>ENA-OROP01001809-OROP01001809.1-human-gut-metagenome-genome-assembly--contig:-NODE-1809-length-17917-cov-2.880864_pt1 | contig 17917 bp, 17 predicted proteins | sample MGYA00242132_ERZ509056 | MGnify/ENA primary metagenome ERZ509056 (study PRJEB26280, sample SAMEA2338768) | human gut metagenome | biome: human gut; feature: human-associated habitat; material: faeces...
CGATAGTTCCGACAACAGTAGCTCCCTCAACAACTGGAGTACCTACTACAGTTTTATCACCACCGACAAGAACAACTTCGTTAAAAGTTACTTCTGATCCAGCTTCAGCGTTGATTTTTTCAACGTAGATTGCTTGACCTACTTCAACTTTAACTTGTTTTCCACCAGTTTTGATGATTGCGTATGTGCTCATGATGCACCTCCTATTAAAATTTTTAATATATCTGAGGTTTCCCTCTGTGAAGACTCGCCTAGTACTGCGGGGACGAACCCACTTACAAAAACAGTAGTCGTGCGGTTGCACAGGACGTGCATTTAGTCAACGTTACAATTCTATCATTTTTCCCCGATAATGACAAGAGAAAAAGTTTTTTTGATTACCCTTATTCTGCCAATTTAAGTTTAATCACCTAATACGCCATCTAGTCCACTCTTACACCATGCTTACCTAGGAAAGTCTTAGCCAAATCTTGCTCAATCTTATCTAAAGAAAGACTCCTATCAGTTATTAAAATCTGATACCGCTCCGTTCCTTCAAAATAGAAATGGTTCAAAGACTGATAGCCATTATTTTCATAAAAAGCCAGACGTTTTAGTCGTTGAGTACGGTTAGAAGCATCCTCTTCATCCATAGGCTCAATCGTAAGCACACATGGTCGTCTTCCTGCTTCTTCCCTACTTGTGCTAAAATTTGACTACCGTAACCCTGCGACTGTTTACTTTCCTCAACCGCAAGAAAGAGTAAGTAGACCAGGTTATTAGTACAGATTGCATAGGTAAAACCAATAAAAACTTCCTGATCAAAATAAACCAAGAATGATTGCCCATTTTTCAAACTATTCCAAGACAATTGCCGGAGTGGGAGTCTCTCCTCCACAGGAAAAGCCGCTTCATAAAGTGAAGCGACCTTCCTGAATGTTGGTGTCAGAGGACAAATGTTACGAACCTCTAGTGTTATTTCCCTAACCAATAACCTTCTTATAATCTTCTGGTGTCGCCACATGAGCATGCTCACGTTGACGATCAAGCAAATGACTAAGAAAGTCACGGTTCCCCAAGGCTTCTTTAAGTGTTTGTTTAAATTGCCCAGCATTCATAGGTGAGAAAATATTGCTTGGTGCAGTATAATCTGGACCATGGCTTGTGTTCGTAAAAGCTAGGATAAGCAAGTTATTTTCAAAGGCAGCACGTGTCGCCGACAGGATTTCATTTTGGTGGTTAATATCCAAATAGAAATCAGCCTGTTGATAGAGACGTTTAACCTGCTCCGTTGTAATATTCGGATAAAGGCTAACATTACTATATTTAGCTAAATCCATCAGGCGGCTTGACATTTCAGTGATTGCCCCAATATGGTAGTGCATGGTAGGTACTTCACTAACAATGCTTTCCAAGTGTTCAATCTGATCTGAGTTAGTCAAGATAAGTCCTTGATTTTGAAAATTATTCTGACGGGCAAATGGATACATGAAGCCAAGGAAAGCCACACGAGAAGCCTGCTCGGAACTAATCAGTTTTAGAAGATTTGTGTAAGCTGTGTATTCTTGCACAACAATCTTAGTTTGACGGTGATTGCTATCAAGAAGGAGACGCATGTTCCCAGGAACAGTGTCAGTGATAGGCTCTTGCCAGAAGAGGACATCTTGACCAGTATTTGGAAGATTCATAGCTGTCAAGAAAGGTGTTGATAAGGAGTTATAAAGGATACGCCGCAAATCATAACCAGCTTCTTTAAGATAAAAGACTACAAACTCTGATTTATTTTTGAAAATGTAGACCTTGTCTTTCCAATTCAAGATAACGTCTTTGGTCAAATGGTTAACGACGATAACTTCCTTGTTGTCTGGAGTGAAATAACTAGTAATGGTCGCTTCTTGCTTAATATTGTAAGTTGTTTGTGAGAAACGATACCCCTTGTTATTGTAGTGATCAGTCACGCGCAAGCGACCCGACTCATCATACCAATCCACAGCTTTAACTAGACGCTGATGAGTAGGATGCGCATAGTGAATATGGCCACGTTTCTTATCAAAACGGAAGATTTCCGCGTTGCTATTTGTTCCTAAAATTTCCCAATAATCAGGCACGGGTACTTGATTAAAGTAAAGTGCAGAACCCTGAACCTTATCAAAGCCTGTGAAAAAAAGGTAAGGTGAGGTCACATCGCTAGGTAGAAAGCCATTATCTGAAAGACAAACTGTTGTATTCACATAGCCAGCGACAATCAGCGAGTAATGGAGATCCCAACTACCTTGACTATAGTCTTCAAATAAATTAATCATGATCAGTCATCTCCCTTACTAAGTTAAGCCACTTCTGCTCGATTTCCTCTGTCAAAAAGCCTTTAGCGATATCATAAGAGACTTGATGAATATGATCTAAATCTGAACGATTGAAGAAAGCTACAATTTTCTCTGCCAAGGCTGCTACAATAGCAGGCTCATCATCTTTTTCAAATCGAGGGATTAAGTAACCATTTTCATTATCCTTGATAAAAGTTTGGTTTCCATAACGGACATCAAAACCAATCATACCAAGGCCCGAACCAACAGCTTCTAGAAGTGTCAAGCCAAAACCTTCACTCTTAGAACCTGATAGGTAAAGTTCGTAATCCTTGTAGACTTCTATTAAATCCTGGTGACCCTTGAGATGGATGTAATCCTGAGCTTGATTTTCCTCGATGATTGCCTTAAGCTTGGATTCTTCAGCACCTGTACCAAAGATATCAAAGTTAACTTGTGGCAGACTTTCTTTAGCCTTGACAACAGCCTTAACCAGCCAATCCACGTGCTTTTCATTGGCCAAACGTGAAGCTGTGATGATTGAGAATGGTTTACGCTCTCCTTCAGGCTCTCTCAGTTTATCCACACTTCCCACAGGAATCGTTACGATATGAGGTTTAAATGGTGTATATTTGTTGAACTGATCTAGCATAATGCTACGTTGACACTCTGTCGCTGTGATGAAGAAATCAACCTTATCTGCATTGCTGAATTGGTACTCATAGAAGTTATTCCAAAGAATAGTCTTGTCTGTCACAGCATTTTCACTAAAGTGCTCTGCATGGACAACAACTCCAAGCTTAGCTGGTTTAGTATTACGGAAAACAGCCTGTCCTGTACCAGTTGCACGGTCCAAAATGACAATGTCTTGATCGGTTAGACCTAGTTGAGACATAAAGTAGGCAATAAACTCCTGCTTGGAAGACAGAATCTTATCTGGGAAACGGAAGACACTATCCTTACCATCAACAATTTCATCGTAAGCAATACTGCCATCTTCATTGAAGAAACGGCGTTGATAGAGGTGGGCCTTATTATCTACCGGTGTGTAGTACTCTGTAAACATCTTAGTATATGAATAAAAGTCTTTACGAATTAGGCAACCACGCGATACTTTTTCCACACGATGGACAATATCTTCACCCTCTTTACGCAAATAAGCGGCGTAAAAAATATCTTCCTTGGTACAAAGCTTAACCACTTTACCATTAATCTCACGACGCGTGATGTCATAAGGAATTTCCTTTTCCAAATCCTTGACAGTATAGGTCGTTGGGGCAATCTTAAGGTCTGTAAAATAGCTGTAAAGCCAGATGATATCTTCATCTGAAAATCCCATGTTACGGACCAAATCAGAAAGATTGTCCTGCAAGAACATATCCATAAAGACAAACTTAGCCTTAATACCTGTGTTTTTGAAAATTGTAGAACGGTAGGCCTGGGCATACTCAACACCACTTGATGCCCAACCGATTCCTAAATTGATGTTATAAACAGTCATGCAGTTTCCTTTCTAGGTAAAAGTTCAACATCGACATTTCTTTTTCGATATAGCTAACTCTAATGATACCTGGGCGATAACAAACTGTCTCTATATACTCTTAGACTAAAGTAAGTCTTCAATAAGTGTATCCACTTCGTCTTGCGCTTCTTCAATAGGTGTGATTTCAGTCACCATGATTCCTGCAACCGCACGTTCAACTAAGCCTTCAACATCCATACGACCTTCATATCGTTCAACATTCTTGATTTTTGGATTAGTTTTTGGACGGTCAGGTGCAAAAATGGTACAGCAATCCTCAAAAGGTTGGATGGAGATATCAAATGTGTCGATTTTTTGTGCCAAATCAATGATTTCCAACTTGTCCATAGTAACAACTGGGCGAATCACGGGCGTGCAGGTTACAGCATTGATAGCCTGCATAGACTCCATAGTCTGACTGGCAACCTGTCCAAGACTCTCACCATTGATGATCACGAGACCACAGCGTTCTTCACGAATTCGGTCTGTAATACGCATCATAAAGCGACGTGTCAGGGTCATCAAATAAGCCTCTGGTGCTTTTTCTTTGATTTCCTCTTGAATCTCAGTAAATGGTACTTCTATGAACTGAATATTACCACCAAACTTGGTCAACTTACGGGTCAAATCTTGAGCCTTTTTAAGTGCACCTGGACTTGTATAAGGTGGGCTTGCAAAGTGAACAGCCTCGATATCCACACCACGTTTAAGGGCTAAATAACCTGCAACAGGCGAATCAATCCCACCTGAAAGCATGAGCATTCCTTTACCAGCAGTCCCTACAGGTAATCCACCTGCTCCCTTAATTTCTTCATGAGAAATATAAGCGGCCTCAGCACGAATTTCTACCTTCAGATTAACGTCTGGCCCCTTCATCTGTGCCTTAATGTCAGGAAATGCATCAATTACAGCATTTCCTAAAGTAAGGTTGAGCTCGCGACTATCTAAAACAAAGTCGTGATCACTACGTTTGGCAGTCACCTTAAAGGTAAGGCCGTCACGATAGAGGCCAGTCATAATGTCTTGAACAGCTTTTTTCAATACTTCGACATCTTTTTCAAATTTGTAAACAGGGCTAAAGGCCTGAATCCCGAAAATCTGCTTCAAAGACTCTGCGACTGGTTCGTAGTCTGTGCCATTGAGATAGATGTGTCCACGGTCTCGATCAAAAGTCACTTTAACTTCTGGATAGATAGATAACACATCTTTGATGTTATTTCTAAGTTTATTGATAAAACGCATACGGTTTTTGCCCTTAGTTGACAATTCACCGTAGCGAACCATAATTTCTGAATACGTTAATGCCATTCCTTTTCCTTTTATACTTGAATTTAGTTTTCTTTTTTTATCGATTAAATCTTGCTATCTTACTTTTTGCGTCTTAGCATAGACCTGCTTGAAAATCGTGAGAAACTGTTCTACTTGTCCCATATCATTATCATCATCAAGACTAATACGAACAGCCGTTTGGGCTAACTTGGTTGGAATACCCATAGAAATGAGGGTCCCCGCTGGCTTACCTGCCTTGGATGAACATGCCGAGGTCGTTGAAATATAGATTTGATGCTCTTCAAAAGCATGGACAACCACCTCACCACGAACTCCCTTAATTCCAAAGGTCAAAATATTAGGAGCAAAGTCTTCACCCTCGCCTGAGAAAATAGTAATGTCCTCATACTTAGCCAATTCATCAAAGATAATCTTTTTCATCTTAGCAATTTTGGGAAGAGAAAATTCCTCTTTATCAGTGACTAAGCGCAATGCCTTAGCCATACTCGCAATACCTGCTACATTTTCAGTCGTTGAACGAAGGTCTTTTTCTTGACCACCACCTGTTAAGAACGGCGTAATCTTTTTGCCAGCTTTCTTGTAGACAAAACCGACACCTCGAACGGCATGAAACTTATGACCAGAAAAAGTTGCAAAGTCAACACGGTCTGTTAAATAAGCTGATACAGGAATCTTCCCAATAGCCTGAACTGCATCCACATGGAAAGATATGGTAGGCTCATTAGCTAGAAGAGCTGAAATTTCTTGGATGGGTTGGATTGAGCCGATTTCGTTATTAACGGCCATAACCGAAACCAAGATAGTGTCAGGGCGTAATAGTCCAGCAAGAGCTTCCACATCTACGAAACCTTGTGCATTAACGGGTATATAGGACACTTCAAAACCATGCTCTGAAAGCCATTTAGCAGATTCTTTTACCGCAGGGTGTTCAATATCGGAAACGATGATATGTTTGCCATAAGGCTCTTTTTCGAAGGCCACACCCTTGATAACCCAATTGTCTCCTTCGGTTCCACCAGACGTAAAGAAAATCTCATCGGCTGATTTTCCAATGAGGTCCGCAACTTGCTTACGAGAAGCCTCCAAAATACGTGTCGCAGATGTTCCTAATTGGTGTAAACTGGATGGATTCCCAAAAATTTTCGTGGACACTTCCTGATAGGTTCTAAGTGCCTCTGGATAGGGCATGGTTGTGGCTGAATTATCAAAATAAATCATGTTTTTTCCTCAAATAATAGTTACTCCCTATTATAGCATAATTTTTTTAGCATTTTTTGAGAGAAAATCATATAATAGAGAGTACGAAATATTTTTAAGGAGAGAATCATGTCTGAAAATTACTCACGTCGTAACCATTCATCAAAAGAAGAAAAAAAATCTGCACCAAAGGTGACCAAACACGTTACAAAAGGCTTCACTGTCTTCCAAAAAGTACTCACTGTTATCGGGACAATCTTGTCAATCATTGTCGCTTCCATCACTATTATGAATTTCACATCATCTAAAAAAAAGGACACTTCTGATTCATCATCCAATCAGTCAACTGTGGTCATTAAAGAAGGCAACAATAAGACCCAAGAATCAAATGTCGCCTCATCTAGCCATGGCAATGCAACTGACTCAGAAACAGAGACAAGCAGCCAAGCTGGTAATAACACCTATTCTTCATCAGCAGATACAACAACTGGTGGAAATACAACTACTTCTTCATCCGCAGCCACTGCAGACAAAACAACTGGTGGAAATACAACTGGTGGAAATACAACTGGTGGAAATACAACTGGCAATACGACAACTGGTGACGCCACAACTGGTGGCGCTGTTTCCAACTAAAACAAAGAAAAGGTTAGGAAACCCCTGACTTTTTTCTATAATCCTATGAACTATACAGAAACTCTAAATTTCATCCACTCCTTCAAAGGCAATGGACGTCGCCCCCAACTTAAACGTATGCGCTGGCTCCTGAAACAAGCTGGAAATCCTCAAATGCACTATCCAACAGTCCATATTGTCGGAACCAATGGTAAAGGCTCAACGACTAGCTACCTACAAAATATCCTAACAAAATCAGGCTATCAGGTCGGGACCTTTACCTCCCCTTATATTACTCGCTTTAACGAACGTATTAGTATCAACGGCACAGAGATTCCGGACAAGGATCTAATTAACATTGTTGAGAAAGCTCGAGTTCTTCTCAATGATTTAGAAAATAACACTGATTTGGATCGACCAACGGAATTCGAATTGGTCACCTTACTCATGTTTCTCTACTTCGACCTTAAACAGGTTGATATTGCTATCATTGAAGCAGGGATTGGGGGACAGCTTGATTCAACCAATGTGCTTTCGCCGGAGCTTGTCATCTGCACTTCAATTAGCTTTGATCACACTGAAACTTTGGGCGATAGCCTAATAGATATTGCTAGACATAAAGCGGGCGTCATGCGAGAAAACACTCCTATATTACTCGGTCGCGTTTCTGAAGAAGTTTCACATCTCTTCAAACAAAAATCCCAAGAACTTCAGGCTCCTATAGCAAACATTGATCGAGAAATCCAGCTTCTTTCCACAGACAATCAAACTCTTCGAGTTATTTATAGTGATTGGGAGAGCCCAAATCTTAATCTCCCCATGCTAGGAAAACATCAGGAAAATAATACTGGCCTAGCTGTCACTGCTGCCCATCTCTTAACTCAAAGATTTCCTAAGATTACCAATCAAAGCATTCAAGATGGTATTTGTGACACACACTGGCCTGGTCGTAGTGAGTGGATTGGAAACAACATTTACCTAGATGGTGCCCATAATCCTCAAGGAATTGCCAGCCTAAAACAGGTATTAAAAGATAACTTTGCCAACCGTCGAATTCACATCCTCTTTGCAGGACTTCGACGAAAACCTTTGACTGACTTACTTGATGAGCTTAAAGAGTATCATATAACAGTAACCTCCTTCAATTTCTTTGAGGCACTGCCCTTGGATGATTACCCTCAACACTTAGAACGCTCAACTGACTACAGAGACTGGTTAACCCAATCTGAGTCTGCAAATTCTGATAATTTATTTGTCGTCACTGGATCCCTTTACTTTATTTCAGAAGTCAGGAACTACCTAATCAATGAAAAAAAGGCCTAAAGGCCTTTTTTCGTTAAGACAAGCCAAAGTGACACAAAAGATATAGGTTACCATTTAGCCACAAAAAAGTCTATCCATTTAAGTAGACAGACTTCACCTATTTATCTCATTGTTACAAACTCTTCTGAACCGGTTGGATGAATGGCAACCGTATTATCAAAATCAGCCTTAGTTGCTCCCATCTTAATAGCCACAGAGAATCCTTGAATCATCTCATCGACACCATACCCAATACCGTGAAGACCGATGATTTTTTCATCCTCACCTAGCGTTACTAATTTCATGGTTGACAGCTGACGATTATCCCCAAGAGCCGTATACATTGGAGTGAAACTAGATTTATAGACCTTGATATTCTCTGCACCATATTTAGCAATTGCCTTTTCCTCAGTCAACCCAATAGCACCAATGGCCGGATGACTAAAGACCACAGTAGCTACATCTGTGTAATCAAGCTTAGCATCAACTTTATTATTGAAAAGTCGCTCTGACAATTGTCGACCAGCCTTCACTGCAACTGGAGTCAAATCAAGTTTACCAGTCACATCTCCAAGAGCATAGATACCAGGAACAGATGTGTTTTCAAACTCGTCTGAATAAATGTTACCTCGTTCAGTCAACTCAACGCCTGTCTTTTCAAGACCAAAGCCAGAAGTATTCGCTGCACGTCCGACAGCCCAGATAAGGCAATCAACTGTAATAGTTTCTTCATTGTCAAAGCTAATAGTCAGAGAATCATCTGCATTTTTCACTACCTCTGTTGCATTAGCATGCATATGAAGTGTAGGGCCAGACTTAGCCATCTCATCAACTAAAACATCGATAATGTCTTTATCAAAGGTACGCAATGGGCGATCCTTACGAACAAATAGGTGAGTATCACTGCCAAGAGCATTGAGAACGCCGGCAACTTCGACTGCGATATAGCCAGCACCAATAACAGCTGTACGTTTTGGCACCTCATCTAGCTCAAAGAAACCATCTGAGGTAATTCCGTATTCACTGCCTGGAATATTTGGATAAAGGGGATGACCACCTGTTGCAATTAGGATATGTGGTGCTGTATAAAGCTCGCCCGCTACTTCAACCGTATGAGGGTCAACAAATCTTGCATACTCGTATACACGTTCAACGCCATTGCTATCAAAACCACGCTCATAAGAGCCCTGGATACGGTCGATATAAGCCTGACGATTGGCCTTAAGCGTCGCAAAATCAAAGTTATTAATCGTCACATCAAAGCCATACTCGCCCGCATAACGGTGAAGAGTCTCAGCAACCTGAGCACCATACCACATGACCTTTTTAGGCACACAACCTACATTGACACAAGTACCACCGACCTCTTTCCCTTCAAAGAGAATAACCTTAGCTCCGTGCATAGCAGCACGATTGGCACTGGCAATTCCACCAGAGCCCCCACCAATAACAATATAATCGTATTCTTTTACCATAATTTACCTCTTATATTTCTTTATACAGAGCATTAGCTACTAGATAAACCATTTCAGCCTATACTGTATCATAAAATAGGTACCCTGACAAAAATCTGCTACGACACAAAAAACAATCCCGTCACAACGAGATTGTTTGGTCATATCTTATTTATCAAGTGGTTTGCGGAGGAATCCAAAGAGGATACCTGATACCATAGCACCAATCAAGATGAAGAGAAGGTAAAGGAGGGCATTTGAAGTGAGGGCAATAACGAAGATACCTCCGTGTGGTGCCATCAATTTAATCCCTGCCATACCTACAAGAGCACCTGTAAGAGCTGAACCAACGATAAAGCTTGGAATAGCGCGTGCTGGGGCAGCTGCACCAAATGGGATTGCACCTTCAGTGATGAATAAGAGCCCCATAACGATGTTTGTCAAACCAGAGTTGCGTTCTTCTTCAGTAAATTTATCTTTAAACAAGAGTGTTGCTACAAAGACTGCCGATGGAGGAACCCATACCAGCGGCCATAACTGCAGCCATAACAACGGAACCACCTGAAGTGACTGATGCAGCAAGAGTACCTGTACCAAAGACGTAAGCTACTTTGTTGACTGGTCCACCCATATCAACTGCCATCATACCTCCAACAAGGAGACCAAGGAGAACTGCTGAGCTTCCTGATAATCCTGACAAGAAGTTGTTAAGACCAGTATTGATTGCTGCCATTGGGATATTGACTGCTAACATCAAGAAACCTGTAGCAAATACACCAATAAGTGGTAAGAGCAAGATAGATCGGATTCCTTCCAGAGCACGTGGAATACCTGCCAAGAGTTTGCGAAGAACAAGGATAACACCACCTGCAAGGAAACCACCAACAAGAGCTCCAAGGAAACCTGAAGATACACCGGCAAGTGAAAGGGTTGCTTTACCACCTGCAGCAAACGGAACTCCACCAAAGGCAGCACCACTTGAAGCGATAGCACCAGCTACGAAACCTGAAACCAAACCTGGTTTCTCAGCGATAGAGTAAGCAATGTAACCTGCAAGCACTGGAAGCATAAAGCCAAAGGCAGCGCCACCAATTGCTTTGAATTGAGCAGCAATTTCGTGGTAAGAACCAAGTTGTGACAATTGATCTTTAGGAACACCCATGATTTGGTCAAGCAAGAAGGCAAGCACAATCATGATACCACCACCGATAACGAATGGAAGCATTTGTGATACCCCACTCATTAAGTATTTATAGAAGGCACCACCGAGGCTCAATTTCTCTGTTGATTCTTGATCAGCTCCGGCATTTTCAGCGTGGAAAACTTCAGCTTTACCGTCCAAGATGTTTTGGATTAATTCTTGAGGTTGACGAATAGCTGCAGCAACTGGTTTAGAAGTCAATTCTTACCATTAAAGCGTGCTGTTTCAACTGCCTTGTCCGCTGCAATGATAACACCAACAGCCTTGTTGATTTCTTCAGCGGTCAATGGTGTTCCAACACCTGAGGCACCGTTAGTTTCAACACGAACATTGACACTCATTTTTTCACCTGTTTTAATCAATGATTCTTCAGCCATGTAAGTGTGAGCAATACCGGTCGTACAAGCCTGTTACTGATACAATAAGTAGTTTGTCGCTTGAAGCTGCTTCTTTAACAGCTTGTGCTTTCTTAGCTTCCTCAGCTTGCGCTTCTTCTTCGCCAATATTAAACGCTTCAATCACTTCATCCGCAGATGTTACCTGACGCAAGCAGTCTGCAGAATCATCTTACATGAGGTATTTTGACAATTTAGCAAGTGCAGCCAAGTGAATGTCATTTACCCCCTCTGGAACTGCAATCATAAAGAAGAGGTCGGTAGGTTGACCATCAAATGATTCGTAATCCACACCTTTATTAGATTTAGCAAAAAGTACAGTTGCTTCTTTTACTGCAGCATTTTTACTGTGTGGCATAGCAATTCCATCACCCAAACTAGTTGATGTTTGTGCTTCACGAGCCATAATGCCTGATTTGAAAACATCAAAGTCAGTCACGACACCATTATCAACCAAGCTGTTAATCATTTCATCAATAGCAGCTTCCTTTGTAGTTGCTTGAAGGTCAAGCAACATGACTTTTTTGTTCAGTAAGTCCTAAATTTTCATAGTTTTTCTACCTCTACTTTATTATATGTTTCTTTAATAAATTCAATTGTCGCCAAATCATCTGAGAAAGCTGTAGATGTTCCACATGCTACCCCCCACTTGAGAGCCTCAATTGGGTCCCCTGATTTGACAAATTCACCAGTGAAACCAGCAACCATTGAGTCACCTGCACCAACAGAGTTCTTCACTTTTCCCTTGATTGGTTTGGCAAAGTATGCAGCCTCTGGTGTGACAAGCAGAGCTCCATCACCTGCCATTGAAATAATAACGTTTTGTGCCCCCTTAGCAAGAATTTCACGCGCATATTTTTCAACATCAGCCAAAGCATTAAGTTTAACATTGAAAATGGCTTCAAGTTCATGGTTATTTGGCTTAACCAAGAGCGGTTGGTAGACCAATGAATCAAGCAAGGTTTGTCCTTCAAAGTCACAAACCACCTGTGCCCCAGTTTCACGAACCAGTGGAATCAATTTGTTATAGACCTTGTTTCCAAGATTGCTTGGTGCAGATCCAGCAAAAACAACCACATCATCAGCACTTACACTTGAAAGGATAGCTTCAAGCTCAGCTAACTGATAATCATTGATGACAGGTCCAGTACCGTTAATTTCAGTTTCTTGGTCAGCCTTGATTTTAACATTGATACGTGTATCTTGGTCGACAGCTACAAACTTAGTTTTAATACCTTCAGCATCCAAACTGTCTGTAACAAAACGTCCTGTAAAACCACCGATGAAGCCCGTAGCAGTATTGTAAATTCCTAAACGTTGTAGAATACGGCTGACATTAATACCCTTACCGCCAGCGAATTTATCATCACTCTCCATACGGTTAACTTCACCAATCTCTACCTTGTCGATACGAACAATGAAGTCGATTGATGGGTTTAGTGTTACAGTATAAATCATACTTCAATAACCCTCGTTTTCTCTTTTAATTCTTTAAGGAGCCCTTCTTCCGAAGCATTTGTGATTATGGTTACTTTCTCAACCTCGGCTACCTTAGCATAGGTAATCTGACCAAGTTTAGAGGCATCAGCTAGAACATAGGCTTTTTGCGCATTAGCTATCACTGTTCGTTTAATAACCGCCTCTTCCATATCTGGCGTTGTGAAATAATTGGCATCAACTCCATTAGCACCAATGAAAGCACAATCAAAATTCAGTTGTCTGATTTGTTCCAGAGCTGTACTTCCAATAGAGGCATCTGTTGAATGTTTAACCTTACCACCAATAATCCTAGTACTAATACCGAGATCTACCAGCTTAACAGCATGATAGATAGAATTAGTCACAACCGTCACCTGACGATTGCTCAAATGTGGAATCAAAAGTTCATTCGTTGTACTAGCCTCAAGAAAAACGACATCACCTTCCTTAATCAAATCGGCAGCATAGCCAGCTAATTGAGCCTTTTCTTGAACATTTCTGATAGCTTTTTGGCTATTGGCAATTTCTTCCTTTAGACCATGAATACTTTCAGCACCACCATGAACACGTTTAAGTTTGCCATCTGCCGCTAACTCATCCAAGTCACGACGAATTGTCGACTCAGACGTATCACTTAATAAAACTGTCAGGTTTTCCAAAGTGACAAAACCATCTTGTTTCAACTGAGACAAGATAATCTGCTTACGTTCAGACTTTAGCATAATCTCTCCTTCTGTAATCGTTTACAAACTCTATTATACTAAATTTCTAATAGCTGTCAATAAAAAACCTCAAAAAAAATCAAAATATTTCATTATAAAACGCTAACCTATCAAAATGAAGCAATTTGATAAGAAAGTTCATATATTTTTAACAGGGTAAATCTTTTCACTTTTACTACAAAATAAAAAAAAGCCTTTCGGCTTTCTTATCTTATTTGGCTCTATAATTTCTGTAGTGGGTAAAACCTGCTAAGAAGTTATGGAGCTTTTGAGTATACACAAAGTCCCATCTGACTTAAAATTTAAAGCGACGAAACCATAAATAGAAAGAATTATATAAGACAATTCTATCATACTACAGAATTAATCGGAATTAAAGACAAAAATATCACTTTAACTAAAGTTTTTCAACACGAGACACATATTGAGGTGCAAGCTACATTTGATTACACTCCTCCTAAGTGTTGTCATTGTCAAGGAAAACAAATCAAATACGACTTTTAAAAGCCTTATAAGATTCCTTTTATTGAGATTGGTGGACTCCCTAGTCTTATTCGTTTGAAGAAGAGAAGATTTCAATGCAAAGACTGCCATAAAGTGACGGTTTCTGAGACCTACATTGTTCAGAAGAACTGTCAAATCTCTGAATTAGTGAAGCAGAAAACAGCTCAACTCTTGCTTAATCGAGAAGCTTTGACGCACATCACTGAAAAACTTGCCATCTCGACCTCAACTGTGTATCGTAAGCTTAAACAATTTCAGTTCAAGGATGACCATTCTACCTTACCTGAAGTACTGTCTTGGGATGAATTCTCTTATCAAAAGGGAAAGCTAGCCTTTATTGCTCAGGATTATGAGACTAAGAAAATTATCACTATTCTTGATAACAGACGACAAACAACCATTCGTAGTCACTTTTTCAAATACTCTAAAGAAGCTCGAGAAGGGGTGAAAATTGTTACTATGGATATGTCTGGTAATTACATCCCTTTAATCAAAACTATTTTTCCCAATGCTAAAATTGTTCTTGACCGTTTTCACATTGTCCAACATATAAACAGAACGCTAAAACAGACACGCATTCAAATAATGAAATAATTTGAGAAGAAGTCTCTTGAATATCGTGTTCTAAAATATTACTGGAAACTCATTCAAAAGGATAGTCGAAAACTATTACTTGACGCCTTTTATTCGAGGACTTTCAGGGAAACCTTAACACCTAAAGAGTGTTTAGACAAGATTTTTAAACACGACAATTTTTTGGATTAATTCAGGAAGCTTTACCTCAACTCAATCACTCATTTAAAACAACTCTAACAACTTTAAAAAACGTATTTACATCGCTTTGAACAGCAAAAAAGCGAGAACATCATTTGTTCTCGCTAGAGCTTAACTTTGCCACCCTCTACAGTTGACAAAGAGCCTCTTATTTGGCATAGTCAACCGCACGGAATTCACGAATGACTGTAACCTTAATATTTCCTGGGTAATCCAAGTTTTTCTCAATTTGTTCACGTATCTTGTGAGACAAGATCGTAACTTCATCATCTGAGATTTTATTTGGATGAACCATAATACGAATTTCACGACCAGCTTGAAGGGCGAAGCTTGTTTGAACACCGTCAAAGCTTGATGCAATCTCTTCCAAATCACGAAGGCGTTTAACATAATTCTCAACGGATTCATTACGAGCTCCTGGGCGAGCCGAACTCAAAGCATCTGCTGCAGCTACAATAACTGCAATCACACTCTCAGGTTCCACATCTCCATGGTGGCTGGCAATGGCATTAACCACGACTGGATGCTCTTTATACTTACGTGCAAACTCAGTACCAATCTCAACGTGACTACCTTCGACCTCTTTGTCAATAGCTTTCCCCATATCATGAAGAAAACCAGCACGACGAGCTAGAGCCACATTCTCACCCAATTCACTGGCCATAATACCTGCTAGTTTACCAACTTCAACTGAGTGACGAAGTACGTTTTGACCATATGAAGTACGGAACTGCAATCGTCCCATAATCTTGATTAGGTCAGGGTGGAGATTCATAGCCCCAATTTCGTAAGCTGCCTCTTCACCATATTCGCGGATACGGTTATCCATTTCCTTACGACTCTTCTCAACCAACTCCTCAATACGAGCTGGATGGATACGTCCATCCTTAATCAAGGCTTCGAGAGTCATGCGAGCAATCTCACGACGGATTGGATCAAAACCAGAAAGAACAACCACTTCTGGAGTATCATCGATGATAACATCAATACCTGTTAAGCTTTCAAGGGTACGAATGTTACGCCCCTCACGACCAATGATACGACCTTTCATATTATCATCTGGGAGGTGAACAGTGGTTACGGTTTGTTCAGTAACATAATCCCCAGACAAACGTTGCATAGCTTGCGCCAACAAGTTTTTGGCCTTCTTATCAACAGTATCTTTGATCTGTGCTTCTGCATCTTTGATACGTGTTGCAATCTCATGAGTAAGATTATTTTCAGTCTCTGTTAAGATTACCTCACGCGCCTCTGCAATGGTCATTTGACCAATACGTTCAAGTTCAGCTTGCTTCTCAGCCTCCAACTGAGTCACATTCTCTTCACGCTCATTAAGATGTTTAGATTTGTCAGCAAGACTCTGCTCTTTTTTCTCGAGGGCGAGTTCTTTACTTGATAGATTTTCATCCTTACGATCAAGGCTGGTTGCACGTTCTGTTAAACGATTCTCCATTTGTTTAAGCTCTTGACGTTCAGATTTGAATTCTTCTTCAATATCTTCTCGATATTTTCTAGCTTTCTCTTTTGCCTCTAACAAGAACTCTTTACGTTGAGCCTTACTTTCGCGTTCAGCAGTTGCACGTAGATGATCTGCATCATGTTCTGCCTGACTACGAAGATTCACAGCGTCTTGTTCTGCCTTTAGCAAGATAGTTTCTGCTTGTTCCTTAGCTTTGCTAAGTTTGATAGAAATTGCTAAATATCCAACGACTAAACCAATGAGTGCAAAGACAACTAAAATTATCATGTTTATCATGTCTTTACCTCAACTTTTCTAAGGTTTCCCTAAAGAAAACCGCCTTCTAGTTTATCATATTTATAGCTTTTTCTCAAATGAATACCTAGACCTTTTCCACAGGATTGTATTAGAGTGATAGCAAAGCGATTTTGTGAACTATTTTAGTAATTCATACCCCCATAAGTTGCCGTTTGCTTACCTCGAAAGTAAGCAAAAAGGAAAGCAAAAAATACCCGTTAGGGTATCAATCACTTTACGAGTTTAGCAGGCAAGAAACTAGCACCAGCAAGGTGCTTTTTTAGTTGTCCTCGCCTAGCTCCTTTATTATATCCGATACTTTTTCTAAACTCAATGTTTCCGTGTGGCTCAACTCATTTACCGTCTAAAACGTAGTCATGTACTTTACCATTCTTTCGGACAATCTGGACAGTATCACCTTTAATAAAACCCTTGTCCATAGCCTCTTTAAATTCATCATAGGTTAGCATTATATTATTCTCCTTTCCTATACTATTCGTAATTGATACAGAAAAATACGTGCTTTTTTAAGTAATTCTATTATAGCGAAAATCTTAGCAAACATTAGCATAAATTGGTATAGACACCCTATAAAAAACCTCAAAAATTGTGCGTGACGTAAGAAGACACCTTGTTGTGGCTCTCCTAGGCTCATAATAGAGGCGGGGGTGCATTTAAAAATAGCCCGAGTATATCGGACTATTCTTTGTTTAAGACGCTCTATGGACGTTATAGAGGGGTTTTATAGCAACATTTCTCAACATTCTTACACCACGCGCCACTATATACTTTTATATTCTAATATTTTCTAACATTTATGGTTTCCATTCCCATATCTTCCAATAATATAGTGGTGTTTTATACCAACATTTCCCAACAATTAGGGCGTTTTATATCAACTTTTTTCAACAATTTAAAAGCGCTCAGATAACCCAAGCGCTTTATTAGCTATGCTTCACTGCAACCTTTAGAATAGCTTTCAAAGCTATCACAAACACGGTTGAATAGCTCAGATAGGTTACTATCTGATACATACTCAATAAGCATTGTATAGGCATTGTTAGCCTCGTTCTTGCTGATTGTGATATCTATTGTCGGTTGTTCATACGTTCCGACCATATAACCAAGGATAGCAGTAGATGTTACGTTAGCATGGTCAACAGTTTCAAACTCATGTTTAAATGTGAATGCTACTGCATTATCTGAATGCGTCTTAAGTATCATGGTTGTTCTCCTTTACTTAATCAGTATAAGTTACAAAGACACTATCCTTTAGGCTTTGCACACTTACAACGTTTTTATCAATCATAAAGTCATTGATACGAGTTTCAAACTCTACATCATTTTCAATTCTAAACTTTTCAAAACCAAGTTTTTCATGTATTCCGTCTGATACGTGTTCTCTTGTAAATAGTTTAATTTTC
>ENA-OROP01001845-OROP01001845.1-human-gut-metagenome-genome-assembly--contig:-NODE-1845-length-17665-cov-152.100738_pt1 | contig 17665 bp, 12 predicted proteins | sample MGYA00242132_ERZ509056 | MGnify/ENA primary metagenome ERZ509056 (study PRJEB26280, sample SAMEA2338768) | human gut metagenome | biome: human gut; feature: human-associated habitat; material...
ATATCCCAGAATCAGTTGGAGCCCAGGCTTTCTCAGAGAATTATTACAAATGGAAGACTCCGACACCGGATACCATTGCTCAATTTGGATTTTGGGGAGGAGATATAGATTATAATACCTATTATCCAAACCTTGATAAATCAGAACTTACTCCAAAGGATGAAGAGTTCATTGAACCTATGTTCAGATTACTTTCTGAAACGATTGTATCTAAGAACTGGAATCCTACTGACTTTGGTCAGAATGGAGTACTTAAGGCTTCTATGAGAATGTTACTTGGACAAACAGTAAATTGCGACCATGAAACCAATATTGGTAATGCAATTGGAGCTGTATCTCAAGTAATGTGGCAGGAGTCTTATAAGGATGGAAGCTTTACTATACCTGCAGGTATCAACGGTATTTTGAAGATTGATGGTAAAGCTAACCCAAGAATTGCTAGAGGTATTCTCATGGAACCTCCTTCAATTCATAGTAACTCGGTAACAGTACAGTTTAAGTGGGATAAATCACACCCAGGAATGGAAGATGGTGAATTCTATCAAAAACTTGGTACTTATGACTCTAAAGGTGAAATGGTTCGTAGAATAGTTACTGAGGTAGTTCGATATATGGAAACATCCCTGGTATCTCATGGAGCTGATTCATTTGCTCAAAAGATTGGTGAAGATGGTAAAATCATTAATCCAACCTTTGCAAAAAGAACCTGGTCTTCTTATGAGGAATATCGGGATGACAAGTCCAAACAGTACTTCTTTACTGACTACAAAACGGACTTCAACTCATTCCAAGAAAAGGACAATACTCCAGATTCTTTTAATGATAATGGTACCCAAGAAAATCATAATCCTAATAAAGAAAATATGAACAAAGAATTGCAAGAATTTTTAGAAAAGCTTTTCGGAGATAACATGTTATCTCTGGCAGAGGGCAAAGAAATGACTCAGGAAGAAGTTATTTCTTGTATTCAAAGCTTGGTATCATCCAAAAACAGTCTTCAGACAACGGTAGATAATCTTACTACAGAGAAATCTTCTCTTACAGAACAGATTACCAACCTGAATGCAGAAGTTGCAAACTTGAAGGAAATGGCAACTGTAGGAAAGAATCACATTGCTTCTCTCCGTGAAAATGCTGTTACTACTTACAAGAAGTTGATGGGTGACAAAGCCGATGAAACTATTGTTACAATGTTGAATGCCGAAACTACTGGCATCGTTACTCTCATCTCCTTAACTAAGGATTATCAGAGTCGTCTGGAAGAAAAATTCCCAATGGTATGTGCAAGCTGTGGTTCTCATGATGTAAGCCGTGCTTCTTCTGTTGCAGAGAATGATGAAAAGACTGGAACTCAGAAACCTGCAACTACTTCGAATGCAGAAGCCAAGTCTACTTCGGAAACCCTCGAAGACTTGTATAAGAAGAAATTCAAGTAATAATCGATAAATATCACTGTTATGACTAAAATCGTAAACAAAGACCAGCCAATGACGCTGTTTGGGGAAAAGACCCCAAGAGCGGTGATTTACAAAAGTGAATCACACAAATTGCACCAAGCTTTCTGTGTAAAAGATGGTGAAACAATTTTGCAAGGTATGCCGGTAGCTCTTGGAGAAGACGGTTTAATTGAACCTTACACTGAATCTACTCAGGTATATATCGGAGTGGCAGTAACCGACAATGTAAATCCTGCTTACCAGGCACAGAACAAATTCCCAGTAGAGGTAACTGTTGCTGTAGAAGGTTACATGATTTGTAACTGGGTATCTAATGCTGCTGACTTAAAAGCAGGATATGTAGTTCCCTCTGGTGACTTGCTGAACGACAGATTTGTAAAAGCAAATCAGTCAACAGATGCTACACCTTTCATTGCCATCATACCTGCAGATGAGGCAAACGAGGTAATTCAAGTACTTATTAAATAAGAGAAGAAGAAACATGGAAAAAGTTGATATTTCAAAATTGAAGAGAGAAGACTTCGCAAAAGAACTTCCTCAAATGGTACAGCAGTTGGATGCTTACCGTCAAGGTTCACAGAACAAGAAACCTGTGGACATCACATTAGGTGAACTTACCACTGGTAAATGGGGTATTACCCAAGATGAATTGTTCGAGAAGTTGGATATCAATCCGAAAATCGACACAATGGAAAACATCTTCACAATGCCTCAGCAAGATGTTCGTTGGATTGTTCCGGAAATCATTCGTTCTGCCATCACTCTTGGTATGCGCCAGGCTCCGTTCTATCCGGAGATTATTGCTTCTGACCAGTCAATCAGTGGTCTTAGCGCAATCATGCCGATGATTAACATGTCCGATGCTGCTCCTGCAAAGGTTAATGAAGCAGAAACTATCCCATTGGGAGATGTAAGCTTTGGACAGAAATCAGTAAGTCTCTTCAAAATTGGTAAGGGATTCAAACTTACTGATGAAGTTCGTAACTACGTATCTCTGGATGTATTGGCAATCTACCTTCGTGACTTCGGTGTTCAGCTTGGTTATGCAATGGATACTCTGGCAATGGATGTTGTTATCAACGGTAACAAACCTGATGGTTCAGAATCTGCTCCGGTTATCGGTGTATACGAAACTACGAATGGTATCACTTACAAAGATTTGCTGCATATCTGGGTAAGAGCTGCTCGTATGGGACGTAACTTTACTACTATGATTGGTGGTGAAGACCAAGCAATTGAAATGCTGAACTTGCCGGAATTCAAAGAACGTCATTCTGGTACAACTGAAGCTACACTGAATGTGAAGTCTCCTGTACCTAAGAATGCTAACTTTTACATTCACCCGGGTACACCCGACCAAGGCTTGCTGTTGATTGATACAACTGCTGCCTTGATTAAGCTGACTGCAAAACAGTTGATGCTTGAATCAGAAAGAATCGTATCAAATCAAACTCAGGCAATCTATGCTACTCTGACTACAGGCTTCTCTAAGATGTATCAGGATGCTGCATTGATTCTGTCTGCAGAGAAGGAGTTCACCGAGTTCGGATTCCCTGAATTCATGAACATTGACCCATATCTCTTGGTTAACCTTGAGTAATACTACACCTGGTTTATTTTACAAATAATTCCATTTCTCAATGGGGTAGGTTTTGCGAGGACCTACCCCTAATTTTAAACATCTAAAAACTTAGTAAAATTATGGATAAATATAAAGTAACTGTAGGTGCTAAAGCTTACAGCTTCCATGACCAATCTACAGGTATTACAATTTGTAGAGGAGAAGAAAAAGAATTGAGTGCTCGTCAGTACAGAACCAAAAAGATTCAGATGGCTTTGAATTCAGGTCACCTGCGTTTGGTTCTTGATAAGAAAGCTACCGACAAATACTCCAATGATGACATCGATAAGTTGGAAAAGAAACTGAATGCTCAGTTCGAAAAAGGCATGGAAATCAAAAAGATTGCCAAAGCCTATACTCTCGAAGAAGCAACCCTTATCGCTGCTCGTCACGAAATTGTTGCCGACAAGGGTGATACAGTTGAAACTCTGATTCAGGTTCTGTTGGAAGAGTTCGAAGAATCTAAAAAATAAGATACCATGGACAATCTAGACTTTGTAGCTATTGCGAATGGTCTGGAAGTTTCATTTAGAGTATTAACCAAAGTCCCAGCCAAGGCCATTTTTGACTGGGACTTTGGTGATGATAAGGGGTCCGTTTATGATGTTAAACAACCTACTTATACTTATGAAAAGTCCGGATTCTATACAGTAGCGTTGAACATAACGAACTCCGAAGGACTTAACTTAAATGCAACTAAAACCGTAATTGTAAATACCGAGTCTAAAACTACATTAACCGATAGTATATATAACCTAATCAATTATTACATTCCTTCAGAAATCTCAGATGGTATGTCATCAGAAGAGAAAGCAATGTACATAACTAAATGGCAGTTATATATCCAACCGCTAGTAAATCATATTATCCCACTGGATAAATATAATGATGAGTTAATGTATGAAGCTCTAGAAAACCAATTAATTATGGAATTGGCAGCATGGGATTATCTCAATGTTAAGCTCCTTAATTTATTAACAAGTACAGGAGAATACCTAAGTCAACTTACTTCAACCAAAGAACAAGTTGGTGATGGTTCTTCTAAACCGGAACAAGCTCGAGGTGATAGAATCAAACAAATCACAACTGGGCCTACTGAAGTACAGTACTATGATACACTTGCCGATGCAACATCTTCCCTATGGAAAACATTTTCTCAAGCAATGCAACCTGGTGGTATCATAGACGAGTTAAGAAAAAACCTTTGTATGTTAGCTGGACGATTGGAAATCTACTTACCATTCTGTGACCAATTGAGTCATGTAGTAGTTCCAAGAGTAGTAGACAGAAGAAGACCTGGATTAATAGATGGGCCAAACCCCAGCTCTCCAGTAAAACGTAATGGTAGAACCTTAATTAGAAAACGATGACCAAGACTCCTCATAGATTGGTTAAGAACCGGTCTTGGGATAGATACAAGAAGATTATAAATGATTTCTTGGATATAGATGCTGGTAGGCAAACTATAACTTGGGCAAAGAATGTAAATCAACTCCTAAGTCATGGAGAAGATGAAATCCCTAAATATTATAATATACCAATCGAGGCATTATGTTATTACAATGCCTTCAGAAACTGGCCTATTAATAAGGCAACAGTAACTGGAGAACTCGATGATGAGAATTTATCAATACTGGTTACTAAATCATATATAGAACAACTGGGACATTTAACTCCAGAAGGCTATTGGGATTTTAACTGGTCTGAAGATAGGTTCGTAATTAATGGTATTACTTATAAACCTTCTGGAGATACACAAGTTGCTCAGGCCAAGGATGAAGCATTAGTCTTCATGGTTATCCTAAAAAGGGACCGAGATACCAAAATACAATTCGTAGAATAAAATTGAAAAGTATATGGCAAAGATGTTAATGTTACGATGGAAACCAATTAATACCGGAAACGGTATTTGGTTTGATAGTAACCTGATTGTCTTGAACGGTACATCTGGAGTACATATTGAAAGTAAGAAAAGTAATTTAGACGTTACCACATTCCAGTCTATGACTGGAGGTAAGTTTGTTACTTGCTTTCAAGATTACTTTGGAGAAGTTTGGGATAAGATAATACCTCATCCGGGTATTGGCCAGGTGATAAAATTCCGTATCAATCAACTCCCAGATTATGCAATAATCAGAGGTGATATTGAAGACGGGGGAGACCCAGACCCAGAACATCCAGATATTCCAATGAATGCCTTCTGTGGAAAAGAAGGAGAACCATTCAGAGATAAGAATTCTGACTTCTTCTGTGGTAAGCAAGTAATCAATCCTTAAAATAATAACAATATGTACGTAAGTAAGTATTACACAAATGAAGAAATTGACCAAAGACTTTTACAAGGTTATTTTGATGACTTCGTAAAGGCTGGGTTTGCTGGAACTATTAATGAGTTCTGGGCATTCGTTCTTTCTATTGCCAATAAGGTAGATAAGAGAGAAGGATACGACTTATCTAAAAATGACTTCACGGATAAACTCAAAGAGAAACTGGAAGGCATTGAAGAAAGAGCAAACTACATCACTAAGCTTTCTCAGTTGGAGAATGATACTAAGTTCCAAACTGAAGAACAGGTAAGACAAGCTATCAGTGATTTGATTGATGGTGCCGATGATGCACTTGATACATTAAAGGAATTGGCAGAAGCATTGGGAAATGACCCTAACTTTGCTACTACAATTACCAACAAACTAACGGATTTACGTAATGCACTGACAGATGAAGTTAACCGAGCTAAGGAGGAGGAAGGGAAACTGAGTACCCAAATTAGTGAGGTTAACTCTAATTTCATTAAGGCAGTGGATTTACTTAATGATAAAATCGACACTGCAGTTACTAACCTTATCAATAAGATAGATAAGATAGAAGCAAAAGTCGATAAGAATACTGCTGACATTGCAGACCTCAGAAATGAAACTACTGGTTCATTGGCAGAAGCTAAGGCATATGCTAAAGACTTGGTAGATAAAGAAGCTGAGCTTCGTAAAACGGCTGACGATGCTTTATCAGAAAGTATTCACCAACTGAATACATTGCATATCAATGATAAGGCAGAGCTCAAACAAGACATTGCTGCAGAAGCCCAATTGAGAGCAAATGCAGATGCAAACATTCAGTTGAAACTCACTGAAGAAATCACTAATCGTCAAACTGGTGATGCTGCCTTAGAAAGTAAACTTTCTGATGAGGTAGTAAATCGTAAAGCTGCCGATGAAACTCTTCAGAATTCAATTACCAAAGAGGTAGCTGACCGTACCAATGCAGATAATACCCTCCAGGTAAACATTGATAAAGAGGCTCAAGCTCGGGAATCTGCAGACCAGGTTCTTCAGACTAATATTAATTCTGAAGCTGCAACTCGTACTGCTCAGGACCAAATCCTTGACCAGAAGATAACTGCCTTAAGTGAAAAGACTGATGGTGATAAGTCTGATGTACTTGCTGCCATTGAAGCAGAGAAGGAAGCTCGTATTGCAGCAGATGCAGACCTCAATTCCAAGAAGGTAGATAAGAGAGAAGGTTATTCTTTAACTAAGAATGATTTTACCGACCTCTTACTTGCCAAATTGAATGGAATTGAGGAACATGCTAATTACATTACCCTTGTATCTCAATTGGCAAATGATGCTGGTTATCAAACAGAAGCCGAAGTAGAGGCAGCTATCGAAAAGATTATTGGTTCTGCACCGGAAGTACTTGATACTCTGGAAGAGATTGCTAAAGCATTAGGGGATGACCCAAATTTTGCTTCAACTATCACAAAGAAGTTGGCAGCAATTACCGAAAAGGTAAACCAAGAAATCGAAGACCGTACTGCTGCAGATACTGCATTACAAGCCAATATTGATAAAGAGGTTGTAGAACGTAAGGAAGCTGATGCTGCTCTTAAGGAAGAACTTAAGGAGTATGTAGATAATTCTTCTGAAACTGGAAACACTGCTCTTCAGGTAGTTAAGGATAACTTGGCAAAAGAAATCCAAGACCGTAAAGATGCCGATACTACCCTGCAAGCAAATATCGATAAGGAAGCATCTGATAGAAAAGCTGCAGATAAAACACATACCGATAACATTGCTGCTCTTACTCAGAGAGTTTCGGATTTGGCTTTATCAATGCAGGATGCTATCAATACAGTTAAGAACGAATTGACTGCTCAGGTAAATGCTAATACCACGGCTATTGCTACTAACCAAGCAAATATCACAAAGAACTCTGAGGCAATTACTGCCATGAATAAAACCATTGCCGATAACTACAAGGAAGTTAAGGATATGGTTAATGAGGAAATTGTGGACCGTACCAATGGCGACAGTAATCTGAGTTCTCGTATTGATACTACCAACATTGCTTTGGGTACAGAAACAGCTGAACGTAAGGCAGCAGACCAAATCCTTCAAGTAAACCTGGATAAGGAAATTGGAGACCGTAAGTCTGCAGATACTGCATTGGAAACTGCTATAGACGGCAAGATTCAAACTTTAACGGTTGAAGTTGGTGGGCAATTAACTATCCTTACTAATAAGATTAATGGAGAGATAGATGAAAGGAGAGGTGCTGATACTTTATTAGAAGAGAAGATTAATTCCCTAAAGAAAGAATCTAATGAAAAGGTAGATGAACTTAAAACAAAGGTAGAGGCTAATACGGTAGCAATCAATACTGAGAAAGACCGAGCAACCGCTAGAGAGAATGCTATACAGGCCAATTTGGATACTGCAATAGCAAATCATAAAGACGAAGTAAATGGTTTATCTAAGGATATCTCGGATGAAGCTAATGTTCGTTTAGCAGGTGATACTGCTCTTCAGGTAAATATCGATAAAGAAGTTACAGACCGTACCAATGCAGATACCTTATTAGATAATAAGATTGCCCAGGAAATCTCAGACCGTACAACTGCTATCCAGGGTCTTGAATCTAAGAAGGTAGACAAGGTAGATGGCAAAGTACTTTCTTCAAATGACTTTACTGATGTTCTTTTGAACAAATTGAACGGCATTGAAGAACATGCTAACTATATCACTAAAGTTTCTGAACTTCTGAATGATTCAGGATTCCAAACAGAAGCTGAGGTAGAAGCTGCAATTCAGAAAATCATTGGTTCTGCTCCAGGTGTACTGGATACACTTGAGGAAATTGCCAAAGCCCTTGGTGATGACCCCAACTTTGCAACAACTATGACTCAGAAGTTAAATGAGTTAACTACGAAGATTGAGACAGAAACTGAAAAACGAGTTGAAGGTGATGCTGCTTTAGATGCTAAGCTTACTACTCTGAGTACAACTCTGACTAAGACAGTAGAGGATTTAAGAACTTATGTTACTGAAACTCGTACTGAATTGTTGGCAAGAGCAAATAATCAAGATGCTCTTATTACTCAGAATGCTGCCAATATCCAAAGAAACTTGGAATTGATTCAAGGTATTCAGAATAACATTTCTGGTTCTTACTTGGAAGTTAAGGCTTTACTTGAAACCGAGATTGCTGCTCGTAAGGCAGAAGATATTCGGTTAGAAGGTAAAATCGACCAGAATACTGCAGACTTGGGAACAGAAAGAGAAGAAAGAAAGGCTGCTGATAAGGCTCTTCAAGATGCTCTAGATGCAGAAGAAGCTGCAAGAACTGCTGCTGATACTGCCCTGGGAGTTCGTATTGATACCGAAATTGCAGAACGTAAGTCTGCCGATAAAACATTGCAGGATAATATCACTGCAGAGGCAACTACCCGAGCAGAAGCTGATACTGCTTTAGGAGCTCGTATTGATAAAGAAGTTACAGACAGGGAATCTGCAGACACGGCTTTGGGTACTCGTATCGATAACGAAGAAGATGCAAGGGAAGCAGCTGATACTACTCTGCAAGAAAATATCACTGCTGAAGAGACTGCCCGTACTGAAGCTGATACTACTTTGCAAGAAAATATCGATGCCACCAATGCTCATACTATCAATACTCATCGTTTGGATTCTAATCCTATACTTAATGGTACTGATATCAAACTCGATGGCTATGTAAAGGCAACCGGTACTACTCCTGCAGATTTGGATGTAAAGGTAACAGATACTACTTCGGCAGCCTTTGGTAAAGTACAAAAACGTATCGAAGTAGATAAGGCAGATGCTGATTCTAAATTCAATAAGGTAAAAGCTGCAGTAGGTCTTACCAATGATTTGGGAATGCCAGCTCTTACTGATACGAATTATATGGGAGGTTCAGTTGATGTAGTTGATTCTTTGAAAAAACTTGATGCTCAATTAGAACCAATTATTATCCCGGCAGCAGCATTCAATATATCTGCTTCGGCAACCTCAGAAGAGATTGCAGTAGTATTTACTGATGAATTGCTTAATGAGATTGCAAATAACACTACACACCGTCCTTATATATTGGTAGATACCGGCAACAATTTCTATCAACAATTTAGATTGAGTTTACAACTTAATGGTCCTACTACTGGTGCCATTACTTTGAGATTCATGTATGAATTGGCAGGTATGGAGTTTTACAGAGAGTTCAAGAGAACTGCTCAAGGTGCTTGGTCTATTTCTACAGTAAGAGCTGGTAAAATTCTTATCGAAGGAGATGTAGTAAATAACTTAACTGCAGGTGGAACTAAGGTACCATTAAGTGCAGAACAAGGTAAAGCTTTGAAGGCTTTGATTGATGGTCTTGGAACTGATACTTCAGAACTGGAAACAGAACTCAAAGAATTAATCCAAACTACAAAGACCACTTTAGAAGCTTCAATAGCTACCGAGGTTCAGAATCGAAAAGATGCCGATACTGCCTTAGACACCAAGTTAACTACGGCTATCAATAAAGAAGTTCAGGATAGAATTGCTGCTGATACTGCATTGGGTACTCGAATTGATAATGAGGTAACTGCAAGAACAGAAGCAGATGCTGCCTTGAAAACTGAATTAACCGAGGACATACAAGGAGTTCAGGATGCCCTAGATGCCTTCATTGCAACTAAGGCACAAGCTAGTGGATTAGCTTCTCTGGATGAAAATGGTAAAGTACCTTCTGAACAATTACCCTCATATGTAGATGATGTAATCGATGTATATGCAACATACGATAAGTCTCCTACTGGAGATCTTTCTAATATCTCTCTCTTTGCAGATGCCGACCATAATACACCAATAACGGGAGAGGCAGGAAAGATTTATCAGAATGTAACTACGGGAGAACCCGGTTATCAATTCAGATGGACTGGTACTACTTGGTCTCTGATTGTTTCTGGTGGAGTAGTAATTGGAGAGATTACTGGTACTGCTTATGATGGAGCTAAGGGTAAGACTACTACAGACAATCTTAATGCTCTTATGGCTTTTAATCCTATACGATTAATCTCAATTGTTACAGATGCCTCTAAAGCTGCCATAAATTATGAAAGGGCAGATGGTACTGGTATCCAAGGATTACAAATTCCTACTGCATCATCTGCTAAAGCTGGTGTTATGGCTGCTGCAGATAAGGTTAAGCTTGATACTACTTTACCAAAACAAATCTCAGATGAGGTTACAGCAAGAACTGAGGCTATTAATGCTTTGCAAGGAGAATTGGCTGATGATATTGCTCAAGAGGTAGTAGATAGAAATTCTGCAATAGCTGCTGCTAAAACAGAACTCACTACTGCTATCAATAAAGAGGTATCCGACAGAAAAGCTGCAGATACTCAAGTAAGAACTGACCTTGAAGCTGCAGTTGAATTAGTTGCTGAAGACTTAAGAGGTGCAGATACTACTCTCCAGAATAATATCACTAAAGAAGTCAATGACAGAAAAGGTGAGATTACAAGAGTAGAGAAGTTAATTTCAGATGAAGCTGCAACAAGAGCTCAAGCAGATACTACTGTGAATGCCAAAGTAGATTCCCATATTGGTAATAAATCTAATCCTCATGGAGTAACTAAAGCTCAAGTGGGATTGGGTAATGTTAACAATACATCAGATGCAGATAAACCAGTATCTACTGCTCAAGCTACGGCTATTGCAGATGCCAAGGCTGCAGGTACCAATGCTCAAACCAATCTTACTACTCACATGCAGAACATGAGTAATCCTCATGGAGTAACAAGAGACCAGTTGGGATTGGGTACTACTGCTGAGATTATCTTTAAGAAGGTATCTGCTCCTTCTGGTTTATGGAAAGAATCTGACGAAAGACTTAAGACTTTCATTAAACCATTGGAACATACTCTCGATGAAATCTGCTCTATACCTACGGATTCATTTATGATTCGTGGTAATCACGATATAGGTACAATTGCTCAGACAATCGAAAAATATTTCCCAGAATTAGTTTCTGAGAATACGGTTAAACCTGAAACAGTTCCTAATCCAGAAGCCTTCGAAAAGGTAGAAAAGGATGGAGAAACCTATATCCTGGTTAAAGAGGTAGATTATTCTAAGATGTCAGTATTGGCAATCGAAGGTATTAAACTTCTGAAAGCCGAGATTGATGAATTAAGAGAAAAACTTTTGTTCACAAACTTAGATTAATATGGGTGAGATAGCAACATGGAGTGCTGTCAAAACTAAAGTAGGCCTTGGTAAGGATTCAAACGAATGCCCTACCAAGGCTGAATTGTTGGCACTCTCTCCTACAGGAACAGGAGAAAATTACGTTGGCTTGGAAATATCCAATGCCAGTTCCTATGGAAATAATGAAACTGTACAGCTAAGCGATATTCATAAGGTAACCTATAAATATACTTTTAGTCAAGCTATATCTACTTTATCTTTTACAGCTTTAGGCGGTCAATCTACAAATGGTGGTAGTATATTTAATGTAATATCAACTAAAAGGAAATACTTAGATGGGATAGCTACAGGTTCTGATATAGAAGTAGCCTATTCAAGTGAGGATTTACCAGATTGGATTATATTTCAGGATAATGTGTTTAAAGCTTTAGAAAATACATCCCTTAGTAGTAGAAACTATACTAGACTAAGTACTCAATCAGAATCTGGTAAAACTCTTTCCGGAAGTTTTACTCAAGCTGCAGCAACCCAATCTTGGGAATATACCCTATCTCATGGAGTATGGAATGAGACTGATGATCTCTATACGGCTATTGCTGGAGAGTATAGGACTTATTTAATGGACGAGAGGTCTTATAAACAAGAGAAACGAAACGGTAAAAACTATGGACCTCAAATCCCAGTACCAGTTACAGTATCTTCGGATTCTACTTGGCTTACTTTAAATCCTACTACGTTTGATGATATTAAAGCAGAGACTTTAATCCAAACCTTCAAGGAAAACAAAACTCTGTCAAGGAGGTATGCTACCATTACCTTTACTCAAGCCGAGTCTGGTAAAAAATTCACTGCTAAAAGGTATCAGGCAGCAGGCGTAAAAACCTATGGGAATATTACCATAACTCCTACTGGAGATGTACCAGATATACCTGCATCGGGTGGAGCATCTCATACTTTCCCCTACACTTGGACTCAGCCTTGGGGATGGAATGGTAAAACCAACGATGGAGGTACTTTAACTACCGGAGGTACAGAAACTTGGAATGCTTCGGTATCGGGCTCTAATCTTGGTACTACTGCAAAGGCTAGAACTAAACTTGGTGTTAGAACAGTAACTGTTACTTGTAATGGTAAATCTGGTACGGCTACTAAAGATGTATATCAAGCAGAAAATAAGATAACCAATGTAACTCAGGGTGCATGGGTAGTTTCTATTTCTGCAAACCCAAGTACCTTTACCGAGCAAGGTGGTACATCACAAATCTCAGCAAGTGCAAGGGCACCAAGAACTAACACTTGGTCTTCAGGTGCAACTAATGCAGCATCGGATGCTACCGGTACTCCTACACTTAGTATACCTACTGCAGTAACCGGATTTAGTTTATCTGGTACTACTTTGACGGTAGCAGAAAATAAAACTGCAAATCAAAGAAGTGTAGTAGTAAGGGCAACTATGGATACCGTCTATAAAGAAGTTACGGTAACTCAAAGTGCATATCTAGTAGAATGGAGATATACATTAACTACTTCTACTCCAACGTTAAACTTTGATGCCTTAGGTACAACCAAATCTGGGACAATTAGTAGTTACCGTGAAAAGTATATTAACGGTTCTTTGGTAGAGGGTTCACATGAAGGTGTTAATATCCAAGTTAAATCAACTTCTACTGAAATACAAAGTGCTACTGCTGCTGTGGCTATTACTATGAAAGAGAATACCACAACCCAAGCAAGAACTGGTACTGTAGTATATGAGCAAGTAGGTTCAGGTAAAACTGTAACCATTACTTGTAATCAGACTGCTGGTACAATATCTACTCGAGATGTATTAGAGGTAGTAGATAATTTTGGTGATTCACCTGCTGTAGGAGGAAGTATTTTTGGTATAGTTAAGTCGGGATATTATGATGTAATTAATGGTAAGGATTCTACTTGGCATAATGTTACACCAACTCTAAGATCCAAATCTTCGTACATTACCAATGTAGAAATTACCAAAGCTTCTGGAGATGGTTATAATATAGGAATTACTCTGTCTGAAAATACTTCTGAATCTTCTCGTAGAGCAAGTCTTACTTTAACCTATGGTAGCAAGGAAGTAGATATGGCAACTACTCAAGCAGGTGCTAGTGTTGCTTGGTCTTATGAACTAAAGGTAAACAATGGTACTCAGGATTTAAATCAACAAGTACCGGCTAAGCCTAGTGGTACTTATTCTTTTGCTATAAGTAGTAAAAGGTATAAGATTGTTAATGGTTCTGTTACAAGTCAAAGTGAAGATACTACTTGGACTACGTCTATACCGGGTTCTCCAAGTTGGATTCATGTAGAAGAGCAATCTAATACACTCATAGTAACCGTAGATGAGAATACAACTACTAGTCAAAGAAGTGCAGATATCGTTATATTTCAAACTGGTAGTAGTGATACTTCGATAACTTTGACAGTTGAACAACAAGCTGCAAGTATTACTTGGAATTATACCTTTAATATATTTCAGCCTTCATCCAAGGTACTGAATGTACCAGCTAAGATGATAGACCCCGATACTATTGTAGTTAATTCTTACAGAACGAAGGTAATCAATGGTACACAAACTTCAACTAAAGAATTTGTAGAAGTAACCATTGACCCAATCGAAGAATCCTGGTTAGAAGTTACCAAAAACAGTAATAACCAGACTCAAGCTGAGTTATTCGTAACTTGCTTAGAGAATAAAGTATCTTCAATTAGAAGTGCTACTGTAACAATTAGACAAGTAGGTACAAGTAATCTTGACCAAGTAGATATCAACCAATCAGCTGCAACTGTATCCTATAATTATTATATTGGTTTTAATGGTAATCCCGATGTAGGGGGATATTCCATGAATTGGGAATATACTCAGTTTGGTTCTAGTCATGGTCAATCTATAGATTTAAAATGTTGGAGAAAACCAGTAATTAATGGTATAGAATCTGATACTGAGGAAGCTGCAGAATACGAAGGTATTTTTAGTGGAGTTGGTATAGATTCCTTTACAGTTACAAATACACCGTTATCATATGACCCAACTATAACTACCGTAAGGGCATATCCTAAGTCTATCAATGGTTCGGTATTCGATTTAAAGGGTACAGTACAATATAGGATAGCCGATTACCCAAGTAAATCTGCTTATCTGTACCTTACTCATAAACCAGTAGCAACTGTAAAGAGGTGGACCTTCCAATGGTATGACCAAGTTGAAAGTGTAACTATAAAGAATGTAAGTCATGATTCTAGTGCAGGTAGCATTTCTCCTATAACCATAATTTCTAAATGTGAGTACTTACTTGCTAGCAATCAATCCCAGGTTGCCTATACAGAGTATATAAAACCTAATGAAGACGAAGATACTGCAACTCCAGTAAGTTGGGGTAGGTTAGTAGAAAACGGTCAAACTGCCCAAAACGATTATGACTACGCTTATTTGGTAGATGAGAATAAGGAAGATTATGATAGGCAGGCTACCAGGACCTTTACTCAACCAGGTAATCCATCAAATAAAAGGTTATACCTATACGTAACCCAAGAATCCCCCCATACACCAGAAGTAGCATTTGATGTGTATAACAGTAGTCTATCTGCCTCCTTGTTAATGGGTATTGGTTGGAGATCTAATGAAGGTAGTGATTCTTTACCTAATCTGAGTAGAGGAGAATATTTAGGAGCGCATGGTAGCAATAAAAGTAATATCCAAGTAGTTTACCATGCTCAACCCATTACTACTAGTCAGCAGTGGTTACCAGCAGCTCCTTCATTAAAGGAATTTAGTTATGATGGTTTGCCAATAACCTTGAATGGAACTGACAGACATTATAATATATCAGAGTTTCAGTATGGTAGCTCATCGGCATCAGAACTCTTTAAAGTTACAGTAGATAATATAGATTATGACCCAACCTATGGTGGAAGTTTAACCTTACAATGGGAAGCCAGATTATCTAATAATAAACCTACTAATGGTATGTATGTAGGTATGATTGTACTTACTCCAGTAAGAGGTAATTTACCTGCTATTTATGTAAGGTTATATTATCAATCTCCTTCTGTAAAACCTTCAGTTTAATTAGAGTTAAAATCTTCCAACTCTAAATCTTAACATCGCATGGGAGAATCCATAGGAATCTACAGAAAATTTAAAGTACGATACTATAGCATTATTAATGTATATGGCCATATACGAATAACTTTAAAAATTAACTTTAGGTTTAACAACTTAAAACTTAAAGACTATGGGAGTAGAAGTTAAATCTGGTGGTGAGGGCGTAATCGTCGCTGACCGCGGTTGTAATGATGGTTGCTGTTGTAATAAACACAACTCAGGCTGGGGCTCTGGTTGGGGTGCAGTCGGTGGTGCATTGGTAGGTGGTGGCTTTGGTGCTGCTGCAGTTTCTGTATGGGACAAAATCAATGACACTAAAGCTGACATTCAGAAAGTAGAGTCTACTGTTCAGGAAGCAAAGGCAGGTATCTATAAAGATATTTCTGATGCTGCTAGAGGAGTAACTCAGGAAATCAGCGGAGTTGCAAAAGATGTTGCTGGTGTTGGTAGAGAAATCCTTAACAATCGTTTCACAACGGAAAGAGGACTTTGTGATTTGGGATACAAAACCAATTCCGATATCCGGGATTCTCGTGACCAAATGGGAGCAGGCTTCAATCGTGTTATGGACCGTCTTTGCCAGATGGAACATGAACAACAGAATTGCTGCTGCGAAACTAAAGGTTTGATTAAAGAAGTGAAGTCCGAATTGGCTCTTCAACTTGAACGTTGCTGCTGTGACCTCAAGAATGGCCAACAGGAAATCAAGTGTCTTATCGAGAACACTGCTAAAGACCAGGAAATTGCCCGTCTCAACCGAGTAGTAGATGCTCAGAGAGACCAGAACATTATCCAGTCAGTAGTTGCAGCTCTTAAGACTACATCCACAACCCCGGCTTAATAATGACCGTCGTCATTACGTAAGCCAGATTAGGAAGGAGTGCATCTTACATAGGTGTACTCCTTTTTCGTTTATACCCACCTAAAGATAAAACGATATGGAAAGTGAAGAGATTAAGAAAGAACCAACTAATGGAAATCAACTAAAAGATTTTACTATTCAACTTACATTGCCTGCTCCCAATGCAGAGATAGCAAAGGAAGTAGCAAATAAAGCACAGTCACTCATTGACCAATTTGGATACTATCAATTCTTAAACCTGGTAGAATTTATGCAAAGGAATCCAGGTGCAGTATCATTTGGTTTAAACTTAATTAATAAAAGATGAACATGGAAGATTTGATTTTTTCTAAATTGCAGAAAGGTGATACCATATACACCTTAGAGAGAGACAGACGTTCTGGGTATCCAATCTTTGATACCGCTAAAGTATTAAAAGTTGGTGAAAGTAAACCAAGAGCCACTGGCCCAGATGGAAGCTTTGCCGCAAATACAGAAATCTCTATTCAAGATTCTGTATCTGCTGTTACTATATACCTTCCCACAGATTTAGCAGAGGGTATTTATAATAATGTTTATTACACTACCGACTTACGCAATATCGTAAACGAAGTAAATATCCAAAGAACTAATGCTGTAAATATTCTCAACAATCGAGATAAATATGAGGCAATAGTTACTGAATGCGATAACATATATCATACCATTGAAGGTATGTTAACTCCTCAACAACAACCAGCTCCAGCTTATAAGCAAGAAGAATTTGAAGCTTTTAAAACTGAGGTAGCAGAGAAGTTATCCATGCAACAAGATATTCTTATGAAGATTGCCAGTGAGTTGGGATTAAATAAAAATAACAATGCCAAGCAAAAAGGTTAACATAAACCTCTCGAATAATCTATGTGATATTCAGATTTATGTAGACCCCGTTAAACAACGTCAGGCTGAGAGGTTGATTGCTAAAACTCCCAGTATTATGAAACTCGGTTATGAGTTAGGTACTAGGAAGTTTGGTAATCAACTTCTTCGTATAGTAAGACGTAGTTTAAATAATGGTCTACCTCCACCGGGTTCCAAAGTTTCTTGGCCTCCTCATGCTACTGCTACACTTAAGAAGTATGGAGCACATAC
>ENA-OROP01001862-OROP01001862.1-human-gut-metagenome-genome-assembly--contig:-NODE-1862-length-17561-cov-22.596824_pt1 | contig 17561 bp, 17 predicted proteins | sample MGYA00242132_ERZ509056 | MGnify/ENA primary metagenome ERZ509056 (study PRJEB26280, sample SAMEA2338768) | human gut metagenome | biome: human gut; feature: human-associated habitat; material: faeces...
TGCCAGTGATAATAGCTTTGTTCGCAGATGCCATTCTCATCCATCCAGCTTTTGGCTGACTGGCCTGCTGGTCTTTGACCATAGGCCTGAATGATCTTTTTCCAGTACTCTGCACGAACTTCATGAGTACACTGATCCATAGTTTTTAGTCCTCCCTTGAAAAAATCTATTGTTTTTCTCAAGTATGCACTAAAAATAGACCGGGTGAAAGGCGAGTGGTTTGACCTTTACGCTTTTTTAGATATTAGAACATATTTTTTTCTGAATAAAATGCTTTCACATAAAGAAACCGCAACCCCTGATTACTCAAGGATTGCGGAATATAATCCAAAACCTGCTAAACAATAAAATGCACACTTCGTGAGCATTCTATTGTCATGAATTATAAATTACTCGATGATTGTAGCAACTCAACTGTTAATATCACAACTTGTATTGTTCTGAATATTTCTGATAATGTTTTGTTTTATATAATAGTACATTTTGTGATTATTACTTTTATTTCGAAAGTTTTTCAAGTCCAAAATAAGCCCATGGGCTTTTTACCTCCAATTCAAACGAAAGGACTGATAACAATGAAATTGATACACGCAGAATATACCCCGATGCACAACAGCATCGACTTTAACCACTATAACGGCTACATCCTCCGGATTGATTGCAATCAGGCTGAATCTGGGATACGGACTACTCCTAATTCCCAAAGTTGTCTGAATTTTCTGGCGATTGATAATCCACTGGAATATGCCCGGCTTGCACTGGATGGCGAGATGCAGGCATGGGTGGATGCGGAGGATGGGTTGGAGGCATTTTAATAACACACGCAATATACTAGATGTATGATCTTCTCGGTCATCCGTTTAGTATATTAATCATTCATCTGTAATAACTTTCAAATGCATGAAAGCTCATTAATCTTCGCTATCTTCTACCAATTCACTTTCTGCTGCAATTATTGGTGGTAATCCATCTGCATCCTTTTGTTCAGCTAACACATTAAACTTCGGAATGAAATCCTCTATAAATGCTGCAACTTTATCTGCATTTTTATCACACCAGTATTGGAATAAAATATTTTGATTCCCTAGCACGCCTTCTATATGCTTGAACCAATTTTTAAAATCATTTGTATTATATTGAGTCGCATCTAATGGCCACTCACTAAAACAAATATCATATGTCAATGCAGATACATGAGAATAATTTTGACTAAACTCCCCAAAACATTCATAGTCTTTTAACAGTACAAATAAGTCCTTTTCTATAACCAAAGGTAAAATCAGTATATTACCAGATTCTTCAACTAAACGCGACTTATTTCTATATTCTCTTTTCTGCGGCACATCTCCATCCAAAACTATAACATTATTTCTAAATTCTGGAACTTTCTTTTCATACAATTGAATATAATTTGTCCATCCCAAATTAATATCAATAAAATCCATATACAAATCCAAGTTAACATGTTGAGAATTTGACAAAATATAACGCAGAAAATCAATCGCTTTCTTATCTTCACAATAAATATTAACTTTATTCCCTCCACCAGGAGCTACCAAGTTAATATCATTTAAGATCCTATTAAGTTCACTACTAGACATTATGTTCTTCGGCATAATAGTTCTTGTTCCCACCCTGTCATACTGAGGTTCTAAATATACTACAGAACTATTATACGCATAAACTGGTAATTCAATACCCTTTTCCTGAAATTCCTTTCGCTGTAGTTTGTTCACGCATTTTAGTATAATTGGAGAATGTGTAGTAAATACAATTTGTATTTTGAACTCCTTTGCCGCTTCCAACAAATACTCTACCAATTTCATTTGCGAAAACCCATACAATGTTGCATCCAACTCATCAATAAGCAATAAACCTCCTTTGTATGTTCTCCCATACTGTTCTTTCAATCGCTTAAATGATAATATTGCCAATAAAATACGTGTAATATTACCTTCCCCTGCAGAGTTAGAAAAAATATCATGAACATCATCACTAATTCCAGCAAAGGTTCTGGATGCAGTTCCTTTTTCTAATCCGACCGTAGCCTCTTCACCCATACTTTGAATGGATAATATTTGACGATAATTTTTGACACAATATTTCAATTCTTCTTCAGTTAAATCAATTGGGACTTCATTAGTTTTTCCTGATTCTCCTATAGGAAATAATCTACTTAAACTCAAAAAATAGACAGGAAGTTGTATATAACCAGCTCCACTTGCTCTACTTTCAGAATTCCAGAATCTCAAGGTCGGTTCTCTATCGCCCTGTCTTCTAGCTATACTTTCAACCGAATAATACTCTTTACTATGTACACCCTGATGCAAGTTTAATTTCCACTTATGCTGACCTATAATATCATGTTCCGGAGAAATTTTAAATTTCTCTTTAAACTGCGAGCGAAAATTGTAGCCATCAATCGTTTTACATCCATACATTGCATGTCCCTTAGAAATTGTAAATGGCTGACCTAACATTCCCAACACAGTTGTTTTTTGAGTAGCGTTACGCCCTGAAATAGCAGTAATATATTTTCCAAGCCCAAACGAAACATTTTCAAATGCCCTAAACTGCCCAATCTCTATTTCTTTGATAATCATTCTCTCCGCCTCCCTATTCAGCAATCAAGTAATTTATTAATGTTAATAGACCTTTTTTCGGAAGTTCAACTAAAGTTAAAGTATCAAATTGAAATTCTGCAGGACGATGAACCACCCAATTAAGCGGATCGACACTCTTTTCATAATCGTCAAACAAAGCCATAAAATACTGCCTCATCTCCGTATCGGTTATATAATTAGGTAAATTCTTTTTGTAGTTTTCTATTATTTTGCTCAATTTAGTGATATTCTTTACATTTTCCCAAATTAATTTGTTCTGTCCCTGTATACAATGCTTTTTTGAATAGTATATAATAGACTGCTCAATCGCAGAACGCGTTAAAAATACCGCAGCAATAGGTAATTTATCAACCAATTTCTTTTCAGAAAAATATCTTAATTCACTACAAACTTGTGCAATCCCATGCGTATCTGCATCATTCGGATCTAAATACGAATAATCTATACCAAGAAAGAAGTACGGTAAATTTTTAATGCTACCAGCACTTGCTAATACACTCTCATTTTGCACACTATTTTGAGTTACGTCCTCTACAGCAATTCGTACTTTTTCACTGTCCTGTTGATTCTCAGCTTCACTCTTCACGCTTTCAGTTTTTTCTTCTTTTGTTTCTTTGTATTCCTCTACTTTCGTCTGATTATCAGTATTATCTAGTTTTTGTGCTCCCTCATCATTAGCATAATCTTTGATTAAAGGGAGTACCTTATCTTCTATTTCCCTTGCACGATTAAACAATCTAGTTACAGATGCACCCTTTTGTTGAGCACTTACTTCTATTTCTCTTGCTATATTAACTATTAATTTCATTCTGGATTCAGTAAAGGTAGTTTCATCAGCTAAGTCCAATCCAATATTGCCCTTTATTTCCCTATTTCCGAATATTCTTTGAATTGTTGTATACGGCATTATTGATGTTATGTCAAAATTATCGCAGTGTTTTTTTACATAATAATCTATTAAATACGCCACTGACTTTTCATTACTTTGCCGAACCTTAAAAGCTTCTTTCTCTCTAGCACTCCATGCCTTTACTCCTCGTCCTTTATCTTCTCCTGAATGAAGTCTTTCCATAATAAAAAAAGCTTCCTTCTCATCTGTTACATAACACAACACTTCCTGAATCGGATTACCTGATTGATTTGAAATTTTAGTTGCCTTATCACGTGTTGGCTTATCCAAAAAATCGAAATACGAGGGATTTTCTAATAATTTAATTGCTGCAACACGCCTATTTCCCTCATAAACTATATATTTATGAATTACATCAGAATATACTACAACTAATTGTTGGTTGCCCAATAATCCGTAGCTTCTAATATCTTCTGCTAAATTTATCATATATTGATTGCCTACAGCTTCAAACAACTTTTTCAATGTATCCTTCTCATTCATTGCAATTGCATGACGCGGATTCTCAAAATAATTCACTATTTCGTTAATACTTATCCTACGTATTTCCCCTGCCATATACTTCTCCTATAATATCGTTATTAACAAATTTTCATTCTTAGGTCTTTTAATACTCTTAGAAAAAAACATTACTTCACTTGCACTTTTCTTTTCCTGTAATGTATATTGTAATTCAAACTCAATCTTATCTGTTTTCGTATACATATTCTTGATTTCATTTACATTGTCATATGTAACAATCCATTTACGTCTTTTTAATTTATTGATAATATGATTTGCTAAATTCACATGATCTCCATGGATATAAAAGTTAGTATATAATCCCGGACCTTTGCTATAATATGGCGGATCAAAGAATGTAAAAGAATTTCTCGTTTTCAAAATCACTTGGTCAATAAAATCCAATGCCTCCATATTATACAATTGTATTCTTTCTCTGTAAGATGCAATCTTCCTTACCTGTTCTATCAGCTTATCTTTATTAAACCGACAATCTATACTATAATTTCCAGTTTGGTCTTTTCCACCAATTGGACCTGCTTTATCAATAATTCCCGAACGATTTGTACGGTTCAAAAAGAAAGTTGAAAAGCCTATTTCCAATGAATTATGTTGTTCAATATTACTTCGTATTTCTTTTTGCCTTTCCCACTCTTCAATCGTTATATCCGCATTTTGAATTAAATTTATAAAGTCATCGGTATGATTCAGTACACTGTTCCAAAAGCAGAAAATAGTATAATCGAAATCATTAATTATAACCTTCTTTACAACATTATTAAACAGCAATTCCAAGGCAATTGCTGTACCACCACAAAAAGGCTCTATATATGTCGTACAACCATTGGCTTTAACTAGAGCTTCTACATACTTATATAATTTATATTTCCCACCCGGATATCTTAGTGGAGATGGATTCATACAATCACCTCACATAGCTATAATTTTCCATTTTTTATTATAAACTATCCACCATACACTGTCTATCTTTTTCATATTCATGTATGATTTTATCACAGACTTCTACGACAAATATTTCTTTATAATTTGATAGTCCTTCCACAACCTCTCGTTTTGTGTAATATCACAATTAGCATATGTCTGCTCCCGGTCTAATTTCTTATAAAATGCAGTTTCATCCCCAACATAAATATCTTCAATAAAACCAGCACAATACTTAAATTGACTGCCTGTAATATCCACTATTATTTTGTCTTCTATTATCAGCCAAGCATGATTTGTAGTATTATCCGCGTCCTCGTCACGATATATGCCATTTCCTTGGCAACTCGTTATCCCATATTCATGCTGCAAATAGTACGCCAAAAGATCACATGCATCATCACAACATCCACCAGGGAAATTATGCATCCGATCTCTAAAATTAAATTCTCCAATACGTTTTGCTCTTACTATTGCACTTCTAAATTGTTCGGCAATTCTATATATGTCCGCCGCTCTTAATTTCTTCTCTAGCATAGTTAAACCTCACAAATTTTTTAGCTTACTTATTCCCCATATGGACAATAATGCTCTGTCTTCGACTGAAACTCCTTCAAATCGCAAATCTGCATATCTGCATCAAACTCTGCAATGGTAACTCCATCAAAACCATCCACATTGCCCTCGTAGTCACACTTAAAGTACCATTCCACAACAGCAGTATTCCCAGAAACAATTACGCGCTTTATATCCCACTGCAAAACAGTACCTTTCTGGTTCCAATCCTCAAACCATCTGATTATCTGTCCAATGCCTTTATACACCGGACCATAACACTCGCTGCAAATAATATCATCGCTAAAAATCCTTTTTACAGTATCAACATCTTTATCTAGCCAGCATTGAAAATATTTTCTAATAACTTCTTCCATTCTGCACTTCCACCTTCATTCTCTCAATCGTTTCCTCTACGGAAATACATTCCGCATATCTGCCCTTCCACATAAACTCGTTATAATACTTATAACTCTGCTCTCCTGTCATAAAGGCATTATCAAATGTGGAATTTGCATTTTCCGGCACAATCATTTTAAAACCATGCTCAAATCCGCACTTGATTGTTGCATCAATACAGTAATCCGTCTGCAATCCCACAACTGCCACTGTATGAACATTCTTAGCTTTCAAGTATTCCAACAGCCCCGTCCCCTTAAAAGAGCTATTTACCGTCTTATCAAAAATCTTCTCACCCGACCGCGGACTAAATCCTTCATATATCTCAAAGCCCGGTGTTCCCTTAGTTAACTCCGCTCCAACACCATCATCGTGTCTTACATAAATAACTTCAACATTATTCTCTCTGGCTGCTGCAATTAACGTTTTTACAGCATTTTCAAACGCATTGAAATTATATAAATCCGTCGTAGTTATTAATTTCTGTGTATCGACTACTAAAAGTACCATTTATGCGCTCCTCATCATAAATATTTCTCAATCACACTCTGCTCCACAACCATTTTCCCAAGCAATGTCATAGCCTGTTTCGGACAATTATTGATGCACCTATAACACATGGTACACTGGTTATTCTGTACCACTTTCTTATCGACAATCTTGATATTATTCATGGGACATAACTTTTCACACTTGCCGCACCCTATGCACTTATCTTCATCTACACGCAGTTTATCAGAATAGTTTCTTGTCTTATATCCAAAATACAATCGTTGTCCAAAGAAACCCGCCATGCGATATAATATACCAATTCCCTCCCGGGTTGGTTTCCCTGCTTTCAAAAGCCGAACCGACTTACTAATCTTTTGCTCCGCTTTCTTCACAAGTTCCTTGTTCTTTTCCAGTGGATGCTTCAACACTTTTTCATCGCCTATGCTATCCGGCATTTTCAAATGCAATCCACCTATTATTTCTGCTCCGTATTGCTGTAAAAGCCGCCCAAGAATTCCTGCTCCATCACCGCTAAACAATCCCATTGTGGCGATAAGAAAAACCTTCTTATTCCCCCAAAGTTCTTTATTTTTAATTATAAAATCACGCAGTATCTTTGGCACCGTACTATATTGCACCGGATATGCAAATACTAGCATTTCGTCGTTTTTTACTGCATCAATAACATTATCGTCCTCAATAGAAACTGCTTTAGCTGCTTCATCATATTCATTACAAAACATTTCTGTTGCATATCTGGAATTGCCTGTCCCGCTAAAATATATTCCTACCATCCTTACTTCCTCTTCATAATCCTCCATGCTGCAAATTTACCCATAGCTGCTGCCGTTGGAAGTCCTCCCGGTCCCATCAACCACTGACTTGCCAAAAACACATTATCAATTCCCTTTACAACTCCCGGTACAGTAATACTTTTTGCCTGCTTGGTTGTTACGAAACTCATGTATGCACCCCTATAAGAGTTGCAATATCTGGTATATGTCATCGGCGACCATACATCAATCACATGTATTTTCCCTTCTAAAAACGGATATTCCTTCACTACCTGTTTTAATGCCTGCTCCGCAATTTCAGTCTTCTTTTTTTCATAGACTATTTTATCCGTATAGATATTCTCCCAATACTTATAATCAGCTTCTGTCTGTGAAAAATTAGTCTGTAAAATCATTTTTCCTTTCGGTGCAAAATCCGGTTCATAATCATAAGACTGAATACTCATACTCTTCACAGTCTGACTTCCTATATTTATCTCGTCACACGAAAACACTCTTGTTCCTGTCAATTCCGGGAATACTCCGTCTACAGCGTAAGCAATTTGAAATCCACTGCTAACCGGGTACTTGGCTCTGTCTGCATACATTTTTTTAAGTCCTTCCGGCATATATTTTTCCGGCAACAGTTTCCGAAATGTATAATCTGTGTCACAAGCGCAGATTACATAGTCAGCCTCTATCTTATCTCCATTTTCTAACATAATCCCATTTGCCTTTTTATCATCTATTAAGACAGTTTTCACACTAGTATTCGTATGTATCACACCACCATATTCTTTATACCTTTCTGCAATACGAAGCGACATCGCAAGTGAGCCACCCTTCGGTATATCACCATTTTCTCCCGTCACCGTACCATAAGAAACAAGAAATGCATACGCCTGATATCCACTAGGCATATAATCAATAATTGCACGGCGAATTAATGGATGTTTAAAACGCATTGCCAGCTCATTGATATCCATATTCCCATACTCTTTCATTACTTTCCTCATTGACTTCATGGACATGCCCAATTTCATGAAATCAATGAGATTCATAGCATCAAACGGTTTTTCTATAGGTACTGTCATGCTTTCCGCCATAGACACATACTTTATCAATTTATTAATTTCCTTTTCATCTTCAGGCGACAATTCCAGCATTTCTTTTTGTGTTCTTTCCTTATCTCTCCAAAAAGTTAATGTCTGACCATCAAGCTTTGAAGAAAAGAACATTTCTTTTTTATGTATTTCCACACTATCTCCCAGTGCACCAATCTCCTTCCAAAGTTCATGTAATGCACTTCCCGATCTTGTTCCTGTCAGCCAATGAATACAATTATCAATAAAATAACCTTCTCGCTTCCAACCGGTACACTGTCCGCCCGGTAATGCATTCTTTTCATAAATTTCTGTGGCAAACCCAGCCTTTTGCAATAACACACCTGCCGTCATTCCAGCAATTCCACCACCAATGATTACAACCTTTTTCATACATCTATTCCCTACTTTCTTCTTATGATGTCAACAATCCAATCCGAATTTGGCAACTCTATATCCTGATTTGTAGCAAATCTCTCTGCAATCCCCTGCACACTACACCAAAAAGCATTTGATAGCACCAAAGGAGAGCCCTCTTTAATTGTTCCTTCTTTCTGCCCCCACTCAACAATAGGCACGAATTGCTCTATCACGTTTACTCTCATTGCAATTTCCCTGATATGCTCTGGTGTCGCCTCACTTCTCTGTGCCTCTGCCATCAATACAAAAAATTTTGCCACAACAGGTTGCTCTTTCATATACGCAAACAGCTCTTCTGTGAAATTCATAAAAAAATCAATAGCATGCTCACATTTCTGCTCTCCCGGATATGCGGTTCCTTCTAAGCCCATTCGAATTAGTTCTTCATACAATTTCTCTTTTGACTCAAAATAATGAAACATCAACCCTCTACTCATGTTTGCACTTTTTGCTATATCCGTAATCTTAGTAGCTGCATAACCTTTGGTAACAAATAACTCTAAAGCGGTATATAAAATTTCTTGCCTTCTACGCTCTTTTTTTTCTTTACGTGTATCCATATAACACTTCCTTCTATATTAAATAAACATTCAATGAACATTTGTTTAAATATATCAGGATTATTTCTAATTGTCAACCAGCAAAACACCACAAGCAGTATCTCTACCACTTGGGGCATCCCTTACCGGTCCATTCCGGCAACTTTCCTGTACACCCACTCCTTCACTTCGCCAATTCGCTCCCGGAACACATCCAGCATGTTCCTTCCGTTGATTACGAACTGTTTCATAAATTCATAGGCTTTTTCTAGCTTATCCTGCGAGACCTGAACCTTACTCCGGAGTTGTTCATTCTCGTAGGACAAATCCACCACCTTATCGAACAAATCCGTGTTCTCTGTATCCGTAGATAATCTGTGGTACAAATCTAAGGCAATCTCCTTTTTTCGGGTAGCTTCATCCAATTCCTTCGTTACTCTGGAAAGCTCCCCTGTTAGTAAGGTAAACAATATGCCGGTCTATAAAGACGAAGAACGAGGAACCTGGTATGTCAGATGTTATTATGAAGATTTTACCGGAAAGAAAAAACAGATAAAGAAACGAGGCTTTAAGCTTCAGCGTGAGGCAAAGGAATGGGAAACGGATTTTCTAAGAAAGCAGAAAGGCAGCATGGATATGACCTTCCACTCTATGTACGAGATTTATATAGAGGATATGGGACACCGATGCCGCCAGAGCACCATCGACGGAAAGAAGCATGTATTCGAGAAGCTCATCCTTCCTTATTTTGAGAATAAGCCCATCAATAAGATTACTCCCAAGGACATCCGAGCCTGGCAGAACGAAATGATTGCAAAGGAATATTCCAACTCCTACCTAGACAGGATGCAGAATATGATGACCGCACTTTTCAATTATGCAGTGGACTACTTCAACTTATCCGAAAATCCCTGCCACAAGGCGGGCAGAATGGGAAAACGAGAGGTTGTAGTAAACTTCTGGACAAAGGATGAATTTGACCGGATACTGGCTGCAATGGAAGATGATCCTACCGCACATGTTTCGTTTTCACTACTGTACTACTCCGGTATCCGTTTTGGAGAATTCCTCGCTTTAACACCTACAGACTTTGATTTCGAGAAGAACTCTCTCGATATCACCAAAAGTCTCCAACGTGTGAAAAAGCAGGATGTGGTTACACCACCCAAAACACCGAAGAGTATCCGGAACATCATCATACCGGACTTTGTGATGAAGGAAGTAAAAGATTATATGTTAAAGCTTTATGATTTGAAAGATACGGACAGGGTCTTCCCCTTTACCAAATCCTATATCAATAATGCGATGGCAAGGGCTTGTAAGAAAACCGGAGTGAAAAAGATACGAATTCATGACATCCGCCACTCGCACGCCAGCTATCTTATCAACTTGGGCTGTGCACCACTGCTCATATCAGAACGGTTAGGACACGAAATGGTGCAGACCACCTTAAGCACCTATTCCCACCTGTATCCGAACAAACATCAGGAAGTAGTGGATATGATGCAGAACCAGCACCAAAAGGACATGGCAACATCCGAAGTGAATGCCCCGTCAGAAGCATCGGAAGAATCAAAACCACAGGGCACAAGGTTCAAAGTCGTAAGTCCAAAGGATAAAACAAGCCCACAGCAAGTCCACGAAGATGACTTAAGTCTGTGCGTCGGCTTTGCCGGACGCACATAAAAAGGCTCAACCCCTTGTAAACAAAGGGATGAGCCAATGAAGTCAATTAATACTCATACAGTATTTAATTACTCGATGATTGTAGCAACACGTCCAGATCCTACTGTACGTCCACCTTCACGGATAGCGAATGTAAGACCCTGCTCCATAGCTACTGGGTGAATTAATTCAATAGTCATTTCGATGTTATCACCTGGCATACACATTTCAACACCATCTGGTAAATCACAAACACCTGTAACGTCTGTTGTTCTGAAGTAGAACTGTGGACGATAGTTGTTGAAGAATGGAGTATGACGTCCACCTTCGTCTTTTGTTAAAACGTAAACCTGAGCTGTGAATTTTCTGTGGCATGTTACAGTACCTGGTTTAGCAAGAACCTGTCCACGAACGATCTGGTCACGGTTAACACCACGAAGTAATGCACCGATGTTATCACCAGCCATAGCCTCGTCTAACTGTTTACGGAACATCTCGATACCAGTTACAACTGTAGACTGAACATCTTCTTTAACACCTAAGATCTCAAGTGGATCATTTAAGTGAAGTGTTCCTCTCTCTACTCTACCTGTAGCAACTGTACCACGACCTGTGATTGTGAATACGTCCTCTACTGGCATTAAGAATGGTTTATCTGTATCACGCTGTGGATCTGGAATATATGAATCAACTGTATCCATTAATTCCATGATCTTGTCTCCCCAAGGTCCCATTGGATCTTCAAGAGCTTTTAAAGCAGATCCCTGGATGATTGGGCAGTCATTGAATCCGTACTCTTCGAGCTGTTCTGTGATTTCCATCTCAACTAACTCTAATAATTCTGGATCGTCAACCATATCACATTTGTTCATGAATACTACGATGTAAGGTACACCTACCTGACGGGATAATAAGATGTGCTCTTTTGTCTGAGCCATAACACCGTCAGTAGCAGCTACTACAAGGATAGCTCCATCCATCTGAGCAGCACCAGTGATCATGTTCTTAACGTAGTCAGCATGTCCAGGACAGTCAACGTGTGCGTAATGTCTCTTCTCTGTCTCGTACTCAACGTGAGCAGTAGAAATTGTGATACCACGTTCTCTTTCTTCTGGAGCTTTATCGATGTTAGCGAAATCTACAGCTGCGTTACCAGCTACTCTTTCAGATAAAACTTTTGTGATAGCTGCTGTTAAAGTTGTTTTACCATGATCTACGTGACCAATGGTACCGATATTACAATGTGGTTTTGTTCTTTCAAACTTAGCTTTTGCCATTTTGAATATCCTCCTTAAATTGATGCCATATTGGCTATAGTTGTTATATTTAATAACTCGGCTATCTATGATTATATAAAATAATCTTAGCTTTTTCAAGTTATTTTTATCACAGAATCCCTTATTTTAAGGGATTTCTGTGATTTAATATTGTTTTTAGATTCTGTTACACAGAAATAACTGAAATCAGTTATAAGCCATGCTTTTTTTCAGAATTTATTTGGATTTATCTGCAAGAACTTTTTCCTGAACAGATTTTGGTACTGGCTCATATTTCTCGAAGAACATAGAGTAGTTACCACGTCCCTGTGTCTTAGAACGTAAGTCTGTAGAGTAACCGAACATCTCAGCAAGTGGTACATATGCTTTAACCATTTTACCACCACCGATATCGTCCATACCCTCGATACGTCCACGACGGGAGTTGATATCACCGATTACATCACCCATGTATTCTTCAGGCATTGTAACTTCTACCTTCATGATAGGCTCAAGTAATACTGGTGAAGCTTTTGCCATAGCCTCTTTGAATGCCATAGATCCGGCAATGTGGAATGCCATTTCAGAAGAGTCGACCTCATGGTAAGATCCATCGTATACGTTAGCGTGAACACCAAGAACTGGGAATCCGCCAAGAATACCTGCCTGAGCAGCTTCTTCGATACCTTCACCAACTGCTGGGATGTATTCCTTAGGAATAGCACCACCGACAACGGTAGATTCGAATTTGAATGTCTCTTCGCCGTTTGGATCCATCGGCTCAAATTTAACTTTACAGTGTCCGTACTGACCACGTCCACCGGACTGTTTTGCATATTTGTACTCAACATCTACAGGTTTTGTAAATGTCTCTTTGTAAGCTACCTGTGGAGCACCTACGTTAGCTTCTACTTTGAATTCACGAAGCAGACGGTCAACGATGATTTCCAAATGTAACTCACCCATACCAGCAATGATTGTCTGACCAGTTTCCTGATCTGTGTGAGCACGGAATGTAGGATCTTCTTCTGCAAGTTTTGCAAGAGCCTCACCCATTTTACCCTGTCCAGCTTTTGTCTTAGGCTCGATAGCGAGCTCGATAACTGGTTCTGGGAATTCCATGGACTCTAAGATTACCGGATGCTGTTCATCACAGATTGTATCACCAGTTGTTGTAAATTTGAAACCTACAGCAGCTGCGATATCTCCGGAGTAAACTTTATCTAATTCCGCACGTTTGTTGGCATGCATCTGTAAGATACGTCCAACACGTTCTTTTTTATCTTTTGTAGCATTTAATACATAAGAACCGGAGTTCATTGTACCAGAGTAAACTCTGAAGAATGCAAGCTTACCAACGAATGGGTCAGCCATGATCTTGAATGCTAATGCAGCGAAAGGTTCTTCATCAGAAGAATGTCTCTCTACTTCATTACCATCTAAGTCAACACCTTTGATAGCTGGGATATCTGTTGGAGCTGGCATGTACTCGATAACTGCATCGATTAACTTCTGTACACCTTTGTTTCTGTAAGCAGAACCACAGCAAACAGGTACAGCAGTACATTCACATGTAGCTTTTCTTAATACTTTCTTCATCTCCTCAACAGATGGTTCCTCACCCTCAAGGTACATCATCATTAAGTCATCATCTAACTCGCAGACTTTCTCTACTAATTCTGCATGATAAAGTTCAGCTTCATCAGCCATATCACCTAAATCATCTGTTACAGTGATATCGTCACCTTTATCATCATTGTAGATATAAGCCTTCATCTCGAATAAGTCGATAATTCCTTTGAAATCGTCCTCTTTACCGATTGGTAACTGAAGACAGATAGCATTTTTTCCTAATCTTGTACGAATCTGATCAACAGCTCCGTAGAAGTTAGCACCTAAGATGTCCATCTTGTTAATGAAAGCCATTCTAGGTACGTTGTAGGTATCAGCCTGACGCCATACATTTTCTGACTGTGGTTCAACACCACCCTTTGCACAGAATACGCCGACAGCACCATCAAGTACACGAAGGGAACGCTCTACCTCTACAGTAAAGTCTACGTGTCCAGGAGTATCAATGATGTTGATACGATGCTCTAAAGCACCTTTCTTTGGTTTTGTGAACTCTTCCAAAGTCCAGTGGCATGTAGTAGCGGCTGATGTAATTGTGATACCTCTTTCCTGCTCCTGTTCCATCCAGTCCATGGTAGCAGTACCTTCATGAGTATCACCAATCTTATAGTTAACACCGGTATAGTAAAGAATACGCTCTGTTAATGTTGTTTTACCAGCATCAATATGAGCCATAATACCAATGTTTCTGGTTCTCTCTAATGGATATTCTCTTCCAGCCAAGGTTTTTCCTCCTTAATTTACTACGCCGATATGCGCAGAACATTTTTATAATACTTGAGAGCAAAGTTGCTTTGCTCCCGGTATCTATTCATATGGCAAATGATATTAGAAGCGGTAATGAGCGAATGCTTTGTTTGCTTCTGCCATTTTGTGCATATCTTCTTTTCTCTTAACAGATGCACCTGTGTTGTTAGCTGCATCCATGATTTCATTTGCAAGTCTTTCTTCCATGGTCTTCTCACCTCTGTTACGTGAGAAAGTTGTTAACCAACGAAGTCCTAAAGCCTGACGACGGTCTGGTCTAACTTCGATTGGTACCTGGTATGTTGCACCACCAATACGTCTAGCCTTTACTTCGAGAACAGGCATAACGTTATTCATGGCTTCTTCAAATACCTCAAGAGCAGGTCTTTCTGTTTTCTCTTCTACTCTTGCGAAAGCTCCATATACAATTTTCTGTGCTACACCTTTCTTACCATCTAACATAATGTTGTTGACAAGCTTTGTAACGACTTTGTTATTGTAAATTGGATCTGCTAATACGTCTCTTTTCTGAGTATGTCCTTTACGTGGCACGGTTCTTCCCTCCTTAATCATAATTTACTATACAGGTCTTCCCTGCATTTACTGTGTCCGGTTTCCCGGCTCTGCAACATTTGCAATGAAAGTTCAATGCAACATGTTGTCAGTGAACTTCATTTCGATTAATTCAACGGTACTCACATGTGTAAAATGGGCAAGCCCATCTCGGAACAAAATCTTGTTCCCCCTTAGTGTTCGTGCGGAAATATATCTCTAGTGAAACAATTCCAACACTAAACCTTTTAGTTCTGTTTGTGATACTATTGGTTTTACTTCATTCTGTAATCAAAAATTACTTAGAAGCCTTTGGTCTCTTAGCGCCGTATTTAGAACGAGCCTGTTTTCTGTTAGCAACACCTGCTGTATCAAGTGTACCACGGATGATGTGATATCTTGTACCTGGTAAGTCCTTAACACGTCCACCACGGATCATAACAACGCTATGCTCCTGTAAGTTGTGTCCTTCACCTGGAATGTAGCTTGTTACTTCGATTCCGTTAGAGAGACGTACTCTGGCGATCTTTCTAAGAGCTGAGTTAGGTTTTTTAGGAGTAGCTGTCTTAACAGCTGTACAAACACCTCTCTTCTGTGGAGAAGGAGCATCTGTAGGTCTCTTCTGTAAAGAGTTGTAACCCTTCTGAAGTGCAGGTGCTGTAGACTTCTTAACAGATGTCTGACGTCCTTTTCTTACTAACTGGTTAAATGTTGGCATTATTTTCACCTCCTGTTAATATTATGTGAACAAAAAAGTTCAAACTGCATGCCTTTTTGTGCACGCTAAATTATTATATAGGTGTCTATCCCAGATGTCAAGCACTTTTACATAGATTTTTCTTACGCTTTTAAAGCATTTCCAATATCTGGCTTTTTATACCAGATATTATGATTACGAAAAAAGAGGAACAGATTTTCATCCATTCCTCTCTTATTTCAATATCTTATTCTTCTACTGGTGCAAATTCTTCATCTGCAAAAGAATCGTCATCAAAATCAATCTCGTCATTTTCATTGACATCAGAATCAAGTTTGATATTGCGGTATCTCTTCATACCTGTACCAGCCGGGATCAGTTTACCAATGATTACGTTTTCTTTCATACCGATCAGTGGATCAACTTTTCCTTTGATAGCTGCTTCTGTCAGAACTTTTGTTGTCTCCTGGAAGGAAGCTGCCGATAAGAAGGAGTTCGTAGCTAAGGAAGCTTTGGTAATACCAAGTAATACCTGTTTTCCTTCTGCCATTTCTTTTCCTTCACTCTCAAGCAGTTCATTTGTATCCTCAAAATCAAGAGTATCTACTAATGTTCCCGGAAGCATATCAGAATCACCGTTTGTCTCAACGCGGACTTTCTGCAACATCTGACGTACGATCAACTCGATATGTTTGTCGTTGATTTCAACACCCTGTAAACGGTATACACGCTGAACCTCGCGGAGCATGTAATCCTGAACGGCACGAACACCTTTGATCTTTAAGATGTCATGTGGATTTACAGAACCTTCGGTCAGCTCGTCACCAGCTTCAAGTACTGCGCCGTCCATTACTTTGATTCTGGAACCGTAAGGGATTAAGTATGCCTTAGATTCACCAGTCTCATTGTTTGTAACGATGATCTCACGTTTCTTCTTAGTATCTTTGATGTTAGCTACGCCACCAAATTCTGTGATAATGGCAAGTCCCTTCGGTTTTCTTGCCTCGAAAATTTCTTCGACACGAGGAAGACCCTGTGTGATATCGGTACCGGCAACACCACCTGTATGGAAAGTACGCATGGTAAGCTGTGTACCAGGCTCACCGATGGACTGTGCTGCGATGATACCAACAGCCTCACCAACCTGAACTGCCTGACCGGTAGCCATGTTTGCTCCATAACATTTTGCACATACACCCATATGGGAGCGGCAGGATAATACGGTACGGATCTTCACTTTCTCGATTGGATTGCCATTCTCATCAACGCCACGGCTCATAACTTCTGCTGCACGTTTTGGTGTGATCATATGGTTTGCCTTTACAATGACATTGCCATCTTTATCACAAATTGTATTGCAGGAGAAACGACCTGTAATACGTTCCTGAAGACTTTCTATCTCTTCTTTTCCATCCATGAATGCAGTTACCCACATACCAGGGATTTCTCTGTTCTTGCCTTCACAGCAGTCAGATTCACGAACGATCATATGCTGTGATACGTCTACAAGACGTCTCGTAAGGTATCCGGAATCGGCTGTACGAAGCGCTGTATCGGACATACCTTTTCGTGCTCCATGCGCAGACATGAAGTACTCCAATACATCAAGACCATCACGGAAGTTGGATTTGATAGGCAGCTCGATTGTTCTACCGGTTGTATCAGCCATCAAACCACGCATACCAGCAAGCTGTTTGATCTGTTTATCAGAACCACGGGCTCCGGAATCCGCCATCATGAAGATGTTGTTGTAT
>ENA-OROP01001866-OROP01001866.1-human-gut-metagenome-genome-assembly--contig:-NODE-1866-length-17504-cov-3.025560_pt1 | contig 17504 bp, 16 predicted proteins | sample MGYA00242132_ERZ509056 | MGnify/ENA primary metagenome ERZ509056 (study PRJEB26280, sample SAMEA2338768) | human gut metagenome | biome: human gut; feature: human-associated habitat; material: faeces...
AATAAAACGGTATATTTCATTCCAAAATATACACATGCATGTACACATGTTGTGAATTTGCTTCTAATATTGTATCTTTGACATATCGAATACAGCCCCCAGCCTTTTGTAAAAATGGTGTTTCTAGTTGTAAATTGCTTTCAAAATTGTATCTTTGACATATCGAATACAGCGGATATATACAGTATGCTGTATTTCAGGAATTTGAATCGAAGATTAGAATAGAAAAAGTATTCGAATAAAAAGGACTCCAAGTATAGTGCGGAGTCCTTTTTTGTTTTTAGAAAAGTTCGAGTTGTTGTCCCGGGGCGTTGGGCGGAATCGTTTTGCGGGCGGAAAATATTTCCATCATACCGAATTGTTTATCGGTGATACAAAGAATCCCTACGTCGCCCAACGGTGGCAGAAACATTTTTACTCTTTTTATGTGTACTTGAGCATTTTCGCGACTGGGGCAGTGGCGCACATAAATGGAAAATTGAAACATGGTGAATCCGTCGCGCATAAGCTTTTTGCGGAAGTCGGCGTATGCCTTTCGCTCTTTCTTGGTATCGGTCGGCAGGTCGAAAAAAACAAGTACCCACATGATACGATATTCACTGAAACGGTCGAGTTCGTTGTTCACATTTCGGGTTAGATAATTTTGCGTAATTCGCCCGAGAAACATTTATATAGAGATGCGGTCGTTTGGGCGACAGCAATCATGAGCGGGCTGCGTTGTCCGCCGATGCAGACTTCGGTAGTCGGCAGGGCGAGTAGGCGGGCTTTGGTCGATGTAGATAGTCGGCTTATATCGATTCTTTCATCGAGCAGTTCGCACACCATATGGTCGACGTAGGGACGGTACGGTTCCATGATGTCGTCGGCGAGGCAGTAGGCGTTGTAGCGGTTGTGGTGGTGAATGCCCAACGTGGGCAGCAGCCCGCTGGTTACGAGAGCCTAGGCCACGACGGCGCGCAGAATGGCGTAGCCGTAGTTGAGCAGGTTGTTGGGCGGTACACCGTCGCGTTTGCGCCGGAAGTAAGGTATCCCGGGGAAGAGGTTGTCCCAATAGTAGACGGCCGCCCGGGCTTCCATATTGTCGGTATCGCCGCTGCGTACCTCGTTTACCCACTTCAACATATTGCGGTTTTCGACTCCGAGGCGGTGCAGTAGAGCAACTTGGTTGGCGATTTTGGCCTGTACGGTTTGTGTTGCCACAGTTGTTTCCGCAAGGGAAGAGAGGCCTCTATTTGATCGCGGAATCGCTCGCTTTGCGTGGCATTGCCGCACAGCGGAAGCATGAGTCCGGTGGGGAGGTGGCTGTCGTCGCAAGTGATGACGGCGCAGTTGTTGTCGAGCAGGGCTGCCAACAATGCGTGGGTAATGGTGATTTGCCGATGGTCGAGCAGCAGTACGCCGATGTCTTCGACGGGAATGGTGCGTTCGGCTTTCTGCTTGAACGCTGTCGGCACCGAGTCGTTCTTTTCTACCTCGGGAAGCCGTAGCACGAGTTGTCCGTTGTTGAAACTCAGGTAGGCCGGGTTTCCGAAATAGAGGGTCTTTTTTATCATATTTCGCAGATTTCTCCCGTGAGGGATATTTTCACTTTGTGAGGGTGTTGGGAATATAAAGCACTTATACTACTTATAAGTTTATATTTCCCCATTTGTGTGGAAAGTTTTTCATTTTTCTTCCCGTTGTATTTGTCATCGACCGAGGTTTCGATATGGTGTCTGAAACAGTAATATTTTGTTGAAATTTTCTGCACCCGGTAGAGGAATTTCCCCAGCAACGCGTAGTCGCGATTTTCGAGAGCGTCGGCATAGAGCTCGTCGGGCATACCGAGGATAAACATCTCATTTTGTTGCATGGAGAGCCGGAATTGCCAAGTCGCGTCGGGAAGTTGTTCCAGAAACGAATCGGGCATGGCATCGGTTGCAGCGTCCCATGCTTCTCCTGGACGCTCGATAATGACGGGGAGACCGTATTTTTTTCGTTCTACGGCATGCCAAAAGGTTACGATATGTTCCTGCGGTTTGCCGTCGCGATCGATGTAGATGGCGACATGGTGATTGTTGCCCGGCTTGACAAATCCGACCGCTTTGCCCGATGCGTCGTATTTTACCGGAACGATCGCTTTGAGACGGGTAAAGCAACGCATGGTACGAATGAGGTGTCCGCTTGCCGTATAGACCGGTGTGGCAAAGGCTTTCTTGGCGTTGCCGCCGTGTTCATCGAGCCGTTGTTGTAAAATCCTACGTATACCGGCGTCGACCACATCGGGTAATGTTTTGGTATCGATGCTTTCGATGGGGTATTTGAGGACAGATTCGTAAGAGAAAGAGATTTTCCCTTTCTTGTCTTTCCGATATTGGGCTATTTGTCCGTAAACGCTTTGTTCGCTCAGTGTGCCTCGGGGTACGGTGATGTCTTCTTGGGCCAAGATGCGTTTACCACCCCGGTAGATGTAGCGCTTCCCTTTTGTTGCCACCCGTTTGCCGGCCTTGAAGGAGACGAGTATTTTCTCGGCGGCTGCACACACTTCGGCATAAGAAAAGTGTGGTTGCTGCCGGATATATCGTTCGAGTGAAACAAGATCGCCCTCTTCGGCTTGTTTAGAGAGTGTATTGATGCGTTGTATATATCCTTGTCGGGTGCAGGCTATGGCAAGGGCATCTATGGCGTGGTGGCGATGGTCGAGCCGCTTGTTCCAGTCTTTTATGCATTCGACGGTACGGTTGTCGATTTCCCGCATCTCGGTGAGTCCTCCAGCGCGGTAGCGTTCCCGGTTGAGGTCGTGCAGGACGTTGTCCCAGCCCCACACGTGGCGCAGATATGCCGTAACCGATCCGCTCGTGGCGTAGACATGGTGGCATACTTCCTGCAACATGGCGATAGCTTTGCGCGAGATATACTGGCTTTCCCGCATTTGACGGTTGAGGAAGTCCTGCGGTATTTCATCTCCTTTGGTGAGCAGGTATTTGTATTTGGTGTCGGATATTTCTTTGTTGTCGTGCATGTTTTTTATCCGGTCGAGGTAACGATGGAACGTTTCCTCGGGCAGGCTGCTCATGTAGTCGTAGGCGGTGCGGTTGTTCTTGGCTTGGTTGCATGCCCGGCAGGCGCACACCTTGTTGTTGTAACTGTCGTCGAAATAGAGCGAACGCGGAATGATATGCTCTACTTCGGTATCGTAGCCTTGCAGGAAAGCGGCGAGGCCGACGGGTTGCCCGCAATAGATGCACAAATGGTGGCTCTCCTCATACATACGATATTTCTGTATGCGTGAACGGGTAGGGGTGAGATCCATTTCCTCGATATGATGTCTGATTTCTTCGTTCCGTTTCTGGTTGTCGAGTTGTTTTTTGTAAGTCTTGTCGCGCTCTTCCCGGCTTTGTTGGAGTTCCCGCGCCAGTTCTACCCGTATTTCGTCGAAACGTCCGTAACGGTCTATCAGAGCATTGACGAGATTGACCATCTGATTGAGAATCTTCTCGACGATGGGTTGTCGCAATTCGCCTTTGGTTATCGGTCGTAAGTGTTCGGCCAGTTCGCGGGCGAGGTTTTCTTCCCGGGTGATCGAGTTGCTGTGGTTGTATCCGGCCATGAAACAGGCCTCGGAGTAGACATATCCCTGCCGGAGATAGGGTAAGATGCGCCGCATGGCGATGCTCGACAGGTTGCCGTAACCGGACTTGGTGAAGTCGATCTGTGTGAGTTTCTCTCGCATTTTAGGGTCTTTTATTCCGAATTTACGCTCCAAAATGCGGTCGAGTACATCGGTGTCGCTGATGGAGTAGAGCGTGTGCCATAGCCGGTAGAGCGGTTCTTGCTCGAAGGCGGGGTCGATGATGAGTTGGGTGGCAATTTCTCCCGTTTCGGGGTCGGCTATCTCTATTTCACAAGTCTTCAATTCAAAACGCAGTAGCTCGTCGGCACGGGAATATCCGGTTAGGGCATTTTGCAATGCGATGACCGTGGTATTGCCTTGCAATCCGTTCCCTATGGCTTTTCCGCCCCACCAGCCGTCGTGTTTTTTTATACCCAGAATTTTATAAAGGTCGTTGATTTTCAGTTTTTCTTTACTGTTCATATGGGTAAATAGGGCTTGCCGGTGTGCCGGAGTTATCTCAAATCTCTCGCGGTCGCGTTGCAGATTGATGTGGTTGATACTTTCCCATATTTTACATACTTGAAACAGGGGCGAGCTTTTGGGAGCTACTTTTATTGGTCGGGATTTTATCGAGCCGTCGGGTAACCGGTAGGTCATTTGAGCCAGCGAACATTCTCCGACCAGATGTTTGCACGATTTAAGGGGGCGTTGGTAATAGATGATATGATTGCGCAGGTGGGCGATATGCTCGTCGGTGAGGATATCGTGGTGTGTACGCTGACATTCCATGATGCGATCGAACTCTTCGATATAGGCGATACGGGGATATACCCTGTCTTTGCACCTGTATGTCGGGTCGGCTTTGAGTTCTGCGTAGAACTTCTGTCCTATGGTGATGTCTCTCTCTTGCAACTCCTTGTATCTTTCGCTTACTTCCGACAGATATTTCGAACTTTTTTTGTCTTGGAAATCAGACTTTCCCGATTTGTAGCCTCGTTTCTGATTGAGGTGATAGAGTACCCTTCCCAGCTCGGGTAGTTCGATTTTTTCATTTACGGCTTTGGCCCGTATTTCCCACAACTCCGTTTGCGGTAATTTGATGAGCCTTTCGTCGGGCAGCATACCTAATTTATGCAGATATTGGGTAAGGTAATGTCGTCGCAACTGGTAGCGGTCGTAGCCCTTTCTCTGTGTCCGGAAGGCTGTGCGGTCGGCATTTTTCGTAATGCTTTTTCCTTGTGTGAATTGTGTGGTGTCGTCGGGCGATAAGGGTATGATACGGGATCCCATTCCCAAAATAGTACGGTTATTTTCTCCCTCTTGTATGACGCTCCAGCCTATGCTTCCGGAGCCTAAGTCCAAGCCTAATATGTTTTTCATGGTTCGATATCGAATGGTTTTCTTCTCAAATATATCGAAAATGAATCGAAAAACAATTTTTTTTGTTAATTTATTGGTTTATATAAATAATATGTGTAAATTTGAGAACAATTTTGAAGCAATTCACAATAAGGATTATTCCGTTGTGAAAACATTTTGAGAGGGAACGTCTCACAGAGGCGTTCTCGCTTTTTTAGGAAAAGGGCGAGACATCTGTTTCTCCGGACGGATTTGGTATAAAATGATTACTTTTGCGGTATGAAACCTGAAATACATTTAGACGTGCCGGGTGGGGTGAAAAACGTACTTCTGCATTGTTGCTGTGCCCCGTGTTCATCGGCTATTGTAGAGTGCTTGCTTGATAACGGCGTGTGTCCTACGCTGTTTTTTTGCAATCCGAATATTTATCCTCGGGAGGAGTATGAACGCCGGAAAGCAGAGTGTATACGTCATGCTGGGCGTTTGGGACTCGATTTTGTCGATGCCGATTATGACCATGACGGTTGGGTGGCAGAGATGCGCGGATTGGAGAATGAACCCGAGCGCGGAGCGCGTTGCTTGCGTTGTTTTACATCTCGGTTGCGCCGTACGGCTCGTTATGCCGGCGAGCAAGGTTTCAGCCTCTTTACGACAACGCTGGCCTCATCGCGGTGGAAAGATTTGAATCAAATCAATGAGGCAGGCCGTGCGGCAGCCATAGAGGTTCCGGGTGTCGATTTTTGGGAACAGAATTGGCGGAAGGGTGGTTTGCAAGAGCGTCGGCGTGAACTGATCGCCGAGTATTGTTTTTATAATCAGACTTATTGCGGCTGCGAATATAGCTTGCGGGCAGCCGAAGCGTATGCCGTATCGAAAACGGCTGGAAAATGATATTGTGATGAGATGATGTAAAAAACGCAACGCTTCGAGGAGAAGCGTTGCGTTTTTTATTGTTATATAGCGGGTTTACGGACGTTTGTAGCCATAAACGGCTGCACTCCGCAATTCCTCTTCGATGCGCAATAATCGGTTGTATTTTGCCAGACGGTCGGTGCGGGAGAGCGAACCGGTTTTTATTTGTCCGGCGTTTGTCGCTACGGCAATGTCGGCGATTGTCGTATCTTCCGTTTCACCCGAACGGTGCGAAATGACGGCGTTGTAACCGTTGCGCTGAGCCATCTCTACGGCACGCAAAGTTTCGGTAAGAGTTCCTATTTGGTTTACTTTTACGAGAATGGCATTTCCGCAATTTTCTCGTATGCCGCGTTCGAGGTAGGTTACATTGGTTACGAAAAGGTCGTCGCCTACCAGTTGGCAACGGTCTCCGATCAGTTCGGTGAGATGTTTCCATCCTTCCCAGTCATTTTCGCCCATACCGTCTTCGATGGAGTCGATAGGATAACGATCGATAAGGGTGCGCAGATATTCGGCTTGTTCTTGCGGCGAGCGTTTCACCCCTTTGGCGCCTTCGAATAGAGTGTAGTCGTAAACGCCGTCGCGGTAAAATTCCGAGGACGCGCAATCGAGAGCCAGCTTGATGTCGGTACCCGGACGATATCCCGCGCGTTCTATGGCGGCCAGTATTGTTTCTATAGCGTCTTCTGTACCCTTGAACGATGGGGCGAATCCGCCTTCATCTCCAACAGCGGTACTTAGCCCTCTGTCATGGAGCGTTGCTTTCAATGCGTGGAATGTTTCTGCACCCATACGTATGCCTTCCCGTATCGATGTAGCACCTACGGGCCGAATCATGAATTCCTGGAAAGCGATGGGGGCATCGGAGTGTGCGCCGCCGTTGATGATATTCATCATGGGAACCGGCAAGATGTGGCTGTCGATGCCTCCGATATAGGCGTAGAGAGGACGGTTAAGAGCTGCTGCGGCAGCATGGGCGGTAGCAAGCGATACGCCCAGAATGGCGTTTGCTCCCAATCGGGATTTGTTCGGAGTCCCGTCGAGCTCTATCATGCGGTTGTCTATGGCGATTTGGTCGAAGAGGCACATGCCTTCGAGAGCATTTGCTATTTCGTCGTTTACGTTGTCGACGGCTTGTTGTACGCCTTTACCGCCGTAACGTTGTTTGTCTCCGTCGCGCAGTTCGAGGGCTTCATTCGTTCCGGTCGAAGCTCCGGAGGGAACCGAGGCCCGACCCATTATACCGTTTTCGCCGAAGACTTCTACTTCGACAGTGGGATTGCCCCGAGAATCGAGAATTTCCCGGCTTTTGATTTTCTGAATTTTCATAACGTTTGTTATTTTGTGATTTTAATATAACGTTTAAAGTACTTGTTTTGTTTGATAAGCCGGATTTGGGATACCGGTACAATCGTGTCCGGAGATTATGTGTGTGGTAAATGAATAGCTGTTACGTGAAATCCGCAATCTTAGTGGAGTAAGAAAAAAGGGGGCTTGTCAAGACCGACAGCCCCCTTTGAGTATGAAGAGTTCTCTTATTAGAGTTTAGGACCGGCGGCAACGAGGGCTTTACCCGCTTCGTTTCCGGTGAATTTGGCGAAGTTCTTGATGAAGCGACCTGCCAAATCTTTGGCTTTAACGTCCCACTCGGAAGCATCGGCGTAAGTATCGCGCGGATCGAGGATTTTGGGATCTACACCCGGCAGAGCGGTAGGTACGGTGAAGTCGAAGTAAGGAATCGTTTTGGTAGGAGCTTTTTCGATCGAACCGTCGAGAATAGCATCGATGATACCGCGGGTATCGCGGATCGAAATACGTTTTCCTGTGCCGTTCCAGCCGGTGTTTACGAGGTAAGCCTTAGCACCGGTCATGTTCATTTTCTTCACGAGTTCTTCTGCATATTTAGTGGGGTGCAGAGAGAGGAATGCTGCTCCGAAGCAAGCCGAGAAAGTAGGAGTCGGTTCAGTGATGCCGCGTTCGGTTCCGGCCAATTTGGCGGTGAAGCCCGAGAGGAAATAGTATTGAGCCTGTTCGGGGGTCAGAATCGAAACGGGAGGCAGCACACCGAAAGCATCGGCCGAGAGGAAAATCACTTGTTTTGCGTGAGGACCTTTCGATACCGGTTTAACGATGTTCTCGATATGGTAGATAGGATACGAAACACGGGTGTTTTCGGTTACACTCTTGTCGGCGAAATCGATTTTTCCGTTAGCGTCGACCGTTACATTTTCGAGCAATGCATCACGTTTGATGGCGTTGTAAATATCGGGTTCGCTATCTTTGTCGAGATTGATGACTTTGGCATAGCAACCACCTTCGTAGTTGAAGACACCTTCGTTGTCCCAGCCGTGTTCGTCGTCGCCGATGAGTTTACGTTTGGGGTCGGTCGAGAGAGTGGTTTTACCCGTTCCCGAGAGACCGAAGAAGATAGCCGAGCTTTTTTCTTCCATGTCGGTGTTGGCCGAGCAGTGCATCGAAGCGATGCCGCGCAGGGGGTTGAAGTAGTTCATCATCGAGAACATACCTTTCTTCATTTCACCACCATACCAGGTATTGAGGATAACTTGTTCTTTGGTGGTAAGGTTGAAGACAACAGCCGTTTCGGAGTTCAGTCCGAGTTCTTTGTAATTTTCGACTTTCGCTTTGGAAGCGTTGTAAACAACGAAATCGGGTTCGAAATCTTTCAACTCTTCTTTCGAAGGACGGATAAACATATTGGTTACGAAGTGTGCCTGCCAAGCTACTTCCATGATGAAGCGTACTTTCAGACGGGTTGCTTCGTTGGCTCCGCAGTAGCAGTCTACAACGAAAAGTCTTTTGTTGGAAAGTTCTTTGACTGCAAGGTCTTTCAGCACTTTCCATGCATTTTCGGTTACAGGTTTATTGTCGTTTTTATATTCGTCCGAAGTCCACCATACTGTGTTTTTGCTGGTTTCGTCCATAACGAGGAATTTATCTTTGGGCGAACGTCCTGTGTAGATACCCGTCATCACGTTTACGGCGCCCAGTTCGGTAACTTGGCCTTTTTCAAAACCTTCGAGGCCCGGTTTGGTCTCTTCTGCGAAGAGTTCGTCGTACGAAGGATTATGAAGGATCTCTTTTACCCCTTCAATTCCATACTTAGTTAAGCCTACCTTCGTCATTGTTTTTAAAATTAATTTGACCTATGAAAATTTTTTAATGATTCTCTTCTAAATCGCTTACAAAGGTAATACATTTTCCGATACCTTAAATCTATATTAAGGAAATTTTTCTCTAATCAATGATATTTTTTATTTTACTGTCTTTGTTTGCTCTCTTTATATGACAAATAATGGGCTATTTTGTTCCGTAAAAGGAGTTTATTTCTCATTTTGCAGAGGTTTGTCTTTTTATCTTTCTACTGTGGCGTGACAATGAGTCGATTCTTTTTTGTAAATTCGCCGCCCTTATGAGTAAAATAGGTTTCTGGATAAAAAACGCCCGGCACATCTCTTTACCACAAAGTTTATTGCCCGGGTTTTTGGCCATAGGAATGTCGTTGGATTACGGATCGTTCTCGTGGGGATTGTCTTTGGTCGCTTTATGTGGTGTGGCGTGTGCGCATTTGGGTATGAATCTTCTCGATGATTATTACGATTACCGACAGGGAAGTGGAGAAAAACGGGTGAAATTGGCAGCCGGAGGGGTAAGGGCTCGTGTGGCCAAGTATCCGTATCTGACATCGGGACAGGCTACGGTGGGGGATCTTGTCGTTGCGATAAGTCTGTTTTTGTTGCTGGCAGCTGTTGCCGGGAGCGTCGTTATTTATTTTCGGGGAGTCGTACCGTTTTATATAACCGTCGTCGGAGCGATTTTGGGAATTTCTTATTCGGGAAAGCCGCTTCGTTTGGGTTATTACGGATACGGAGAGTTGCTTATCGGTCTTATGTTCGGCCCGTTGTTGATGATCGGCGTACAGTATGCGGCATGCGGTGTTCTCGACGGGAGAATCGTTTTGGTGGGTATTGCGGTAGGTCTTTTGGTAACGAATATCCTTTATTCGCATTCGGTTCTCGATACTCAGGCCGACGCTCAAATGGAAAAGCTTACGCTGGCTCGTTTGTTGAAAGGCAGAAATGCGGTTTTGGCTGCTTCTGCGGTATTCAATTTTGTTCCGTTCCTGTTGATTATCGCCGGGGTATCGGTCGGTATGTTGCCGGCAGCTTATCTTTGCGTGCTTGTTTTGTTGCCGATAGCGGTTTTTTTGTGGCGTTCGCTTCGCCGTTTTGTCAACGGACTCCCCGAAGAAATCGTTCTTAAAAAATGGTTCGGACCCATGAGTAATTTCCCGGCCTATCGGGAGGCAGGAATCGATTGGTTCATGTATCGGTGGCTAATGGCAAGGAATCTGATTTCCTTTTTTGCCCTTATTCTCCTATTGGTAAATGTAGTTCTTAAAATAGCCGCTTGACGATGAAGTTATCACAGATGTTCTATTTGGCAAATTGGTTTTTCGGCGCGAGGGTACTGGGGCGCAAAAGACCTTTGCAGACGGTCTTGTTTATATCCGATAAATGCAATCTTAAATGCAAACATTGTTCGGTTTATGCCAAAGCCGATCCTCACATCATGACCTACGAAGAGATTCGCGGCGAGTTGGAATATGCCTATCGGCTGGGCTCCCGTTTTGTCGATTTCGAAGGAGGCGAAGTGATGATATGGCGCGATGGCGATTACCGTATCGATGATGTAATAGATCTTGCTCGTGAAGTTGGCTTTTTCTCGGCGACGATCACGACCAACGCCCAGTTGCCGTTTCGGGGAAGCCATGCCGATAGTATATGGGTAAGTCTCGACGGTTATGGGAAATATCACGAAATGATTCGGGGGGAGGGGACTTTTGCTCGACTTGAAAAAAATATCGCCGAATGCGGACATCCGCATCTCAGTGTAAATATGGTTGTGAATAAATATAACTGGGAATCGGTTGCCGAGACAATACAATATGTCAAGAACAACCCGGCTATCGAAAGTATTTCCATCAATTTTTATACCCCTTTTCCCGATGCCGAGAATCTTATGATAACGAGGGAGCAGCGGGAGGAGGTAATCGATACGGTCATTCGCATGAAACGGGAAGGCTATCCGATCATGAATTCGATATCAGGTCTTAGATTGATGAAGCATAATCGTTTCAAACGTCGTTGTTGGGTAACGAATTTCATATATGCCGACCATAAGCGGGCCAACTGTGCGGGTGAGGAGCTCGGTATCTGCCGTGATTGCGGTTTGTGTATGGCCGGAGAAATGAATGCGGTATTCAATTTCCGTCCCGATACGATTTTGGCCGGCTTGAAGTTGAGACTGTAATATTTCCGGAAAAATTTTTCTTCTCCGGCCGGTGGTGGGTCCTGTACGGAATATTTTTGCCGTATGGCGGTATGATGTTCCGGTTTTTAATTTTATTAGGGTTTCTGATATTATGTTTGCCTTTTTCATTATTTTTGCCACCCTAAAATGATTAAGCATGGAGCCTATAACTATTCGAGAAATATCGGGACGTCGCGCCTTGAAAAAATATGTGCAATTCAATATCGATCTTTACAAAGGAAATCCATATAAAGTACCACCTTTGGTGGCCGATGAATTGAATACATTTACTCCGGCAAAGAATCCTGCTTTTGACTTCTGCGAAGCGGTGCATTTTATGGCTTATGAAGGAAAGAAACCGGTGGGTCGCATTACCGGAATCATCAATCGGAATCTCAACGAAAAGACTGGGAAAAAAGAGGCTCGTTTCGGGTTTGTGGATTTTGTCGATGATGCGCGAGTGAGCGATGCGCTTTTCGATGCGGTTGAGGAATGGGCTCGTTCGAAGGGTATGAATCATCTGGTCGGGCCTATGGGATTTACTGATATGGATCCGGAGGGATTGCTTATCGAGGGTTACGACCAGTTGGGGACGATGGCGACTATTTATAATTATCCTTATTATGTCGACCATATTTTACGAAGAGGATTTGAAACGGAATGCGAATGGGTAGAGTTCAAGCTCACGGTTCCTCCTGTTATGTCGGAAAAACATGCGCGGATAGCCGAGATTGTCCGACAGAAATATCATTTGCGTAGCGTGATTCGTGAGTATACGAATATCAATGATGTGGCTCGTGATTATGGTCGGCAGATATTCGAGCTTATCAACGAGGCGTATAAAGATCTATACGGATATTCTACGCTTACTCCACGACAGATCGATCATTATGTAAAAATGTATGTGCCGATGGTTCCGTTGGAATATTTGTCGCTCATTGTTAATGAGAAAGATGAATTGGTGGGTGTGGGTATCGCCATGCCGTCGATGAGCCGTGCGTTGCAGAAAGCGCATGGAAAAATGTTCCCATTCGGGTTTGTTCACTTGCTGAAAGCGTTGAAAGGGAAAAACGACATCGTAGATCTGTTGCTTGTTGCCATACATCCCGATTATCAGAATATGGGGGCTAACGCGTTACTTTTCGATGATATTTTACCTTACTTCATCAAGAATGGCGTGAAATATACCGAAACCAATCCGGAGATGGTAACCAACAATAAGGTACAACAACAGTGGCAATATTTCGAGCAACAGTTGCATAAGCGCCGTCGCGCTTATGCAAAAGATATTTAGAATCTTTTCCGTATGCCGACATTTGTTCAGATACTCGATTTTATCGGTACGTTTGCTTTTGCTATCAGCGGGATACGCTTGGCGTCGGCCAAACGTTTCGATTGGTTCGGTGCGTATGTCGTGGGTTTTGTTACCGCTATCGGCGGTGGGACGATACGCGATCTTTTGCTCGATGTTACTCCGGCATGGATGACCGATCCCATGTACCTTATTTGCACGGGGTTGGCGTTGGTATGGGTTATCGTTTTCGAGAAAAGACTGGTGCGTCTCGACAATACCTTTTTTATTTTCGATACCATAGGTCTGGCTCTTTTTACGGTCGTCGGTGCTGGTAAAAGCCTTGCATTGGGTTATCCTTTCTGGGTGGCAGTTATCATGGGAAGTATTACCGGTGCGGCCGGAGGTGTGATACGCGATGTCTTCATCAATGAAATACCGCTGATATTCAGGAAAGAGATATATGCAATGGCATGTGTTGTCGGTGGTGTGTTTTACTGGGTATGCTATCGGTTGGGTATGGAGTCGTATGTATGCCAGCTTGTCGGTGGATCGGGTGTGTTCGTTACGCGTATCTTGGCCGTGAAATATAAAATATGTCTGCCTATTCTTGGCGGTAAAGAGGAGGAAATCCCGACTTCTCCCGATGATGAGCAGCGATAGAAATACTTGTCATATCGGGCCGTGCATGCGCGCGAGATGATTCCTGGGTTTTGTCGGGAAATAATGCTTTTCGAGGTTTGCTGTCGAAACGAGTCTTTACCCGAGTCGTTGCAGAAGAGCCGAGAGGTCGGAACGCCAGTCGCTGCCGTTTGCCGGACAAAATGTATGGAAACCGAATTCTTCTCCTTTTTTTACATTCGATGCGCCGTCATCGACAAAGAGAGCCTCTTCGGGGCATATTCCGCTATCGTCGATGAGATGTCGGAAAATCTCGGGAGCCGGTTTGGTATACCCGATTTGATAAGACAGATATAGCCGATCGGCATAGTGGGTGAGTGGTTTCCTTTCGGACGAAAATTCCGTGCTGCATGCCCATGACATCACATAGGGATTGGTGTTGCTCAATATCAGAATGCGATACTCCTTTTTCAACTCTTCGAGGTATTTGAGAATGGCCGGAGGTACTTCTACGAAAAATCCCAACCAAGCTTTTTTTACCTCTTCGAAAGAGAGTTCCCGATTGCAAAGGCGACCCAATTCGGTGCGGAATCCGATTTCGTCGAGTTTCCCTTCTTCCAGTGCTTGATATATTCCCGATTGGTGGTATTTGTCGAGCCGGGCATCGGCGTCATTCAATCCTATGCGGGTAAATGCGGCGACAGCCTTGTCGCGGCTTATGGTGGCAATGACGCCGCCGAAATCGAAGATGAGTGTTTTTATCATGACAGAGCAGTAAGTCGTAAGACTTTGCAAAGATAACGATTAATTGGTAATGACTGAGATGTTACGGTTATTCCGATGGAAATGTCGGACAGATTGTTGGACGATTAATGACCGAAAAATTGATAAAATACATGGATAGATATATATTTGTGAAGAACTTGAAAGTCGTTCATGAAAAGAATGTTGCCTTTGGCGTTTACGCTGTGTTTGCTTTTGTGCGGTTGTATGTCCCGGACGGAAAATAGAGGTGTCGAGAAAATCGGCGGTGCCGATGGCATCACCGGTATCGTTGTGGGGGATTCTCGGGAAAACGATTCGTCTTTGGGCGCTTTTCGGGTGTGTACCTATGAAGGACCTCTTTATCCCGACACCTTTTGTTACATTTTGACCCTAAAAAGCAGGATATATAGCGGTGATGGTGTTTTTACGCTTTCTCCTGTCGATAGAGCGGACGAGTCGCTGCCGTCTTATTCGGGACGCCGGTATACACAACGGGGTACTCCCGACGATGTCGATGCCGTGGTATGGCAGCTTGTGGCGAATGGCGGAGGCCCGATATTCAATTTCCTATATGAGAGCGGCCGTCTTGTTATGTTGAACGATACCTGCGGGAAAATCGACGGGGCGCTTTTCTGGAGGCGAACGGATATTCGGAAGGGTGTAAGAATATAAATGGAGATAGCAATGAATAATACTTTTCATCTTATAGACCGGACAAAGTGGGAACGAGATATTTATTTCGATTATTACTATAATCGTATCAAGTGCCGGTACACGTTAAATGCGAATATCGATATAACCGAATTGGCGGCATATCGCAAGCATCGTGGTTTGAAATTCTTTCCTACGATGCTTTATGTGATTATGAGGGTTGTGAATGCGAATAAGGAGTTCCGTATGGATTTCGACAGTAACAATAGGTTGGGTTATTGGGAAGAAGTTGTTCCGAGCTATACGGTATTCCACGATGAGACCAAGACGTTTACCGATGTGTGGAGTGAGTATGATAGAGATTTCTCGACGTTTTACGACACGGTTTTGCGGGATATGGAAACGTACGGAGGTATAACAGGAGTCATTAAGGCACGTCCCGGTCAGCCTCGCAATTTTTGTCCTGTGTCTTGCCTGCCGTGGTTGAGTTACACGGCCTTTGCCCAAGATACTTATGTCGAGAATTCGCTTCTGTTTCCATTGATTAAGTTCGGAAAATATTTCGAGCGGGACGGCCGTTTGTTACTGCCGTTTTCCGTATCGGTGCATCATGCGGTGGCCGACGGATACCATACTTGCAAACTCATCAATGACGTGCAGGAAATGGTGGCCGATCCGTCGGCATGGTTCAATTTTTGAGTTTTGTGTAGTTCCCGCTTATCTGTCGATGCCGTCTCGTGAAAGTACGCCTTGTGTGTAATAGTGTTTGACCTCCTGCATCTCCGTTACGAGATCGGCTTTGTCGATGAGGCATTGCGGGGCGTATCGGCCGGTTATGACGACCTCGATCTGTGGGGCGCGATTGTTCAGAGCGTCGATGACATCTTCGCAAGAAAGCAATCCGAAATAAAGGGCGATGGTCAGTTCGTCGAGAATGATTATGTCGTACGCTCCGGTACTGAGCAATGACGAGCAATGCCGCAGTCCCTCTCGGGCCATTTCTACATCGATGGCTTCGGGATCTTTGTCAATGAAACAACCGCGACCGAATTGTTCGATGCGAATATGTCCCCACAGGGAATTTGTACCGTTGAAAAGCGTTTCGATTTTTGTTTCGTTGTAACACATCGATTTTACGAATTGTCCTACAAAAACGTTCTTTCCTGCACATAAAGCTCTTACGGCCAGCCCGAAAGCGGCTGTGGTTTTCCCTTTTCCGTTGCCTGTATAAAGATGAATGAATCCTTGTTCCATGTAGGCAAATATAAGATATTTTTCGGAATATCGGAATCATGGAATTTGGAGAGGAAGTACTATCTTTGCCGTTATATGGAAGTATCGGATAAGCAGGACGGAAAGGTCAGCGCTGTTTTGAATTGGAGCGGCGGGAAAGATTCTGCTCACGCTTTGTGGCGGGTGATGCAGGAAGGAACGTATAGGGTCGATGCGTTGCTTACGACGGTCAATCGCTCGACACGGAAGTCGACCATGCACGATATTCCGCTGCCGTTGCTCGAAGCACAAGCCGAGAGGATAGGGATTCCGTTATATATCGTGGATTTGACACCCTCGGGCGATATGGCCGATTATTCCGAGGCGATGAGCCGTGCCGTCGGTCATTTCAAGGCGCAAGGTATAACGCATTTTATTTTCGGCGATATTTTCCTGCATGATGTGCGCCGTTATCGAGAGGAACAGCTTGCGCCTTATGGTATCGAAGTGATCGAGCCGCTTTGGGGTGCGGAATCGCCCGAAGTGATGGACGGTTTTCTTGCCACGGGATTGAGGTGTGTTGTGGTTACTACGATGTACGACGGTTTGGGGCCTTCTGTCATCGGTAGGGAGGTAGATGCGGCATTTGTGGCATCGTTACCGTCAGGTGTTGATCCGAATGGTGAAAACGGTGAATATCATACCTTTTGTTATGACGGGCCGATTTTTTCGTCTCCCGTGCCGTTTGTTTTGGGAAGTCCGTCGACGAGAAGTTACGATATTTCTTTCGATGACGGAACGATTCGTAGGTATACTTACTGTTTTGCCGATCTCGGTGTAAAATGATGAACCGGAAAATATTTCGGGACGGAATATTCTTTGCCGAAGTGTATTCTGTCTCAGAAAAAGTTGCAAGCATAACCCGGAATCGATTACCTTTGTCTCGCTTTGCCGAAAGAATGTCGGCAGATTTTTTTCGACCGAATGCCTGTCGGTCAGATACACTGCATTATTGACACATTATGACTGGAATTGAAACTTGGGCTTTGGCTTTGGGGTTGTCGATGGATTGCTTCGCTGTTTCGATAACAAGCGGCATCATTTGGGGGCGGGTCCGGTGGAAGCCTATGCTTTTAATGGCGTTCTTTTTCGGACTTTTTCAGGCTCTCAACCCGTTTTTCGGTTGGTTGGGGACTCGTTATTTTCGTTACCTGATAGAGAGCGTCGACCATTGGATCGCTTTTGCCATTCTCGGCTTTTTGGGCATACGCATGATCATGGAATCGTTCAAGGATGAGGAAGAGAAACACTTCAATCCGGCCAGTCTCAAAGTGATTTTGGCTATGGCAGTTGCTACCAGTATCGACGCTTTGGCCGTCGGTATTTCGTTTGTGTGTATGGGTATGAACGATTGGAGTGATTTATCGTACCCTTTGGCGGTAATCGGATTGGTTTCGTTCATCATGTCTCTTGTCGGAGTGTTTTTGGGAGTCCGGTGTGGTCGTTACGCCAAAAAGATCCATGCCGACCTTTTAGGGGGAATCATACTCTTTGCCATCGGAGTGAAGGTGCTTATCGAACATCTCTCGGCATGATGGCTGTATATACTTGATTAACAGAATTTTTTTTAAGAAATAAGATTTTGTTTGGAATGTATCGAAGCAGTCCGAATGAAAATAAAAAAACAAAGCACCAATTTGTCGGTGCTTTGTTTTTCTTATTGTTGTACCCAGAGCCGGGATCGAACCGGCATGGAAGTGAATC